>Ga0256833_1000088_pt1 | contig 69135 bp, 67 predicted proteins | sample 356284metaG_FD_190535 | JGI IMG/M metagenome (GOLD analysis project Ga0256833, IMG submission 190535) | Hydrothermal vent microbial communities from Mid Atlantic Ridge, Atlantic Ocean - 356-284 | ecosystem: Environmental > Aquatic > Marine > Hydrothermal vents | place: Atlantic Ocean: Mid... | reverse complement strand
AATCGAAAAGAAAGGCCTCCTTAAGTGAAATATACAAATTATTTCAATATATTATCCTCGATTTTTTCAGGAAAATTTACTCCGAAAGTTGAGTTAATGAAATCTATTATCAAAGATATAAAACCATTCCGTAGCATAAGCATCATGGTAAACAGTGTCTGTAATCTCAATTGTTGGCACTGCGACATACCTGAAAAATACAAACCGGGCGGCCGGATGCTTTCAGTAAACCAATGGATTGAAGTAATCCGTAAACTTGACGAAAGATTGAATCCAGCACTGGTTGCCGTGTCTGCCAGAGAACCTCTGATGCCAGGTGCTACCAGAAAAAAGACCGTCAAAATAATTCAGATCTCAAAAGAACTCGGGAAAATCGCTGGGATAGTTACCAATGGAACATACCTAAAAAATGCCCTGTCCGAGTTCGTCTCTTCTGACATAGTGCTTGATTATCTTGACGTATCTCTGGAAGGTCCAAAAGCTATTGATAGAAAGATCCGAGGGCGGGGACATTTTGATAAGGTGATGGCTGCTATAAATGATGATCGGCTGATGAAAATTACAGATAAATTCTTCATTTCTTTCACCTTGAATGCCCATAATTGCCCTATACATGTGATGCGAGAATTTATTGAGTGGATGCTTGATACATTTGATGAAGCGAGACTTGCAGTGCTCGTTCTCTACCCAAATGTAAACGTACCAGAAGAGCTGTGGCTTACGGACGAGCAATTTCTGCGCGCCCTAGAACTATTATTGTCTGTATCCCATAAATTTGCCGATATCTTTATAGATGTGTTTCCAGGTAGCATTCCGGGACTACGTGATATAATCGAGACGGGTTACCTACCGGGGGATGATGAACTCATCAGAGATAAGACGGGAATGCTTTGGGGCTATATTGACGAAAATCTTTACGTAAGGTACGAAAATCTGAGAGACCTAACACGTTATCAGATTAGAGTTACCCCAGAGGGCAAACTAATTATGCCAAGGGATCTGGAAAAGGAAGATTACAGATGCCACGCCAAGTTTGCGGTTATGTCGGACAGGCTTGAAGAGATGCTCAACAAGGTTCTCAAGGAGGTAGATGCCCTTGACAGGCAGGTCAATCCCCTGTGTGCTGGACAACGGTGCCTTCCTACATGTATGGGGGATAACTTTAGGTGCAGCTTTTTAAGGAGGAAGCAATGAAAGGTATAACAAAGTGGATACTTCTCTCTATCCTGTTCCTGGCAATTGTTGGAACCTTTGTATTCTATAAAAAACAGACCCAAAATATCGAATACAAGTCAAAAATTCAAACATCGCAAGCCCCAAGATCATCAAAAGCATGGGTTCTCACGGATTCTGCCATGTCAAACATGACGAGTTTTGATCCTGTAAAGATCGTAGATGCATTCAGCGTGAACGTGCTGGCAAATGTCTACGAAGGACTTGTAAATGTATCACCTGAAGGCCGACCTGTGCCTGGTCTTGCCAAGTCCTGGGAGCATTCTCCTGATGGCAAGGTTTGGACTTTTCACCTGAAAAAAGGGGTGAGGTTTCATCCAATAACTGGATGTAATTTTCATGTACCAAAAGAAGTCACTACCAAGGATGTACTCTATTCCTTTAAAAGGGCCCTTTCGGCACCCGGTGCTGTTACCAGTTGGATCTTTACCGATATCTTGGATGGGGCCTTAGAATTTGCCAAGGGAGATTCCAAAAAGATCACAGGATTGGAGGTCGTTGATCCATACACAATAAAAATTCACCTAAAGAGGCCCTATTTTGTGATACCAAGACTCGCATTCAATGGGCTCTGGATTTATCCTGCAAGTATAGTAGAAAAATGTGGTCAAGATTACCTCTCTTCCCACGAGGTCGGCACTGGACCATACACTCTTGAAGGATTCGTACCGGATGACAGGATAGTGCTTGAAAGGTTCAAGGATTATAGGCAAGTTCATGAAAATGCCCCTGAAAAGGTAGTTATTCGTATCTTCAGCGATCCCTTGGCTGCCATGGAATCATTTGCGGCTGGAGAGCTTGATATCGTAGAGGCAGAGTTGAGTACTTTGCCAAGGGCAAAAAAACTTGCTGAACATGGCAATCGCCTTATCAGTGTACGTGCAAATTATTTGGACTATGTCGTCATGAACAACAAAAAAGCACCGTTTGATGATATTAGAATTCGCTTGGCCTTGAATATGGCGATCGATAGAGATGCACTTGCACGTCAGGTATTAAAAGGGTTCGGGGTACCAGCTTATGGCTTTATCCCCCCATTCTCGCCCGCATTCAGAGGATTTAAACAGATAAAAAAACAAGGATTTCAGTTCAACCCATCAAAGGCTAGATCTCTTGTGAAGGAATATCTTGAGGACAAGGGTGAAAAGGCCTTAAAACTCGAACTTGTAATCGATTCAGGCGAAATTCCAGAAACAATAGGACAATTTGTCAAGGCTCAACTTGAAAACAACCTCCCTGGCATAGATGTTCGTCTCAAAAAGATCACATGGCCTGCCATGCTCCAGATGGCCTTTGGTGGCAAGGGCATATTTTATAGGATGTGGTGGAACATTGTTACCCCTGGAGATGACCTATATTTCCTGTTTTATTTCCCGGGTCAGGATCCTCCCCATGGTTTCAATCTATCTTTCTATGAATCGAAAAAATTTCTCCAAGAATATCAAACTGCCATGGCAGGACTTGATGCTGGAAAACGTGACCAAGGAGTACGGCAACTTGAGGACTTGATGATCAAGGATGCAGTTGCAATTCCTCTCTTACATAAGACTTTTTATTTCCTTGAAAAAAAAGGCATTTCATGCCCAATAAACGGCCTACTAAAAAAGCCATATATATATACAACTAATAATGCAAGTTAGGATGCAATGTTTACTTATGCAGTCAAGTCAGTATTTGTTATAATTTTTGGGGTTATGTTTTCCTTTATGCTGTTCTACGTGCTGCCTGATCCGGCGTACAGGGTTGCAGGGGGGTTTGCGGACAAGGCTACAGTACTATCTATTAGGAAAAAACTTCACCTAAATGAACCTATAACAAAACGATTCGTTACACTGACTACCGACACAGTCATGGGTAGGCTTGAGAGCTTTTACACAAATCAACCAGTAATGATTCTAGCCATGGTAAAGCTCAAAGTGAGTTTTACTGTGATTGGTTTTGGTTTGATTTTCATATTTGTGTTAGGCGGGCTTCTTGTGGCAGGCCAGGTTATATCACGTAGGCTTAAAAAGTGGGTAGAAATGCTCTCGAATACCGTAGCTGTCGTGCCTGTGTTCATCTCGGCAATCCTCTTGCTCTTTGCATCAACCAAATGGGGGCTGTCAAAAAATGCTTGTGCAGGCCTTGCACTCGCAATATTTCCTTCTATTCTTTTAAGCAGCAACGTCGTTCTGAGGATCGAAGAGGCAAAACAAGCACCTCATACCCTGGTTGCCAGGGCGTTTGGACTAGGAAAGATCGTGATGTTCCGCCGCATGATCCATGAGCTTGCGCCGTCATTCGTAATCCTTAGCAATGCCCTTATATTTTTTCTGATTGCAGGCCTTGCTGTGGTGGAGGAGATCTTTGGAATTCCAGGGATAGGTCATTGGTTTCTCCTGTCTGCCCTGCGGCTTGATCTTCCTGTACTATTTGCTGTTTCGGTATTGCTTTCTCTTGGTGTGGTGGCTCTTGATATATTCAATAAGATTATTGTATGGCTCCTGGACCCAAGACAGAGAAATGCATATTGATATAAGGATAAATATGGCAGCATACCTACGAACCTTAGCATGGTTTATGGTCGGTGTTATCCTATGTTTTTTGGTATTGAATGATCCAATGAAGATAAATCCCAATATGGTCCTAAGACCACCCTCTTTGACATTTCCTGGAGGGACAGACAGGCTAGGCCGGGATGTATTGGCAAGGGCATCGGCAGGCTTCAGAGCAAGCCTTGCTGTTGCAGGTACAGCAGAGGTCATTTCCTTGGGAGCATCCCTTGTTGCCAATCTGCTGCTTCTACTTATGGCAAAAGTACGGCTCAAGGCACTGTTTTCAGTGCCATTACTTGCGTTGCGAACCGTCCCGCCTTTTTTAACAGGACTTGCTCTGGCTGCGTTACTCGGTGCCACAAAATGGGGTTTGATTTTTGCCTTGGCTATGATCTCTTTTCCCTTTGAAGTAGCTGTAGTGGAAGAAGAGATCAATGCAAGCATTAGAATGCCACACATTGAGGGCGCAAAGGCAATTGGATTACCATATTATATGATCCTGTTACGTCATGTGGGGACTATTGCCGCCCCAAGGATTATGCGATATGCTTTACTAGATTTTGTAGGGCTCGTGGCCTTTGAAGCATTGCTAGGCTTTGTGGGCATGACAAGGCCGCCTGCCCCATCGATTGGTGCCGAGATCTATAATGCAGGGCCATATATTGCTACTTATCCATGGCTGTTTTTGGTACCAGCACTGCTATTGGCAGTGGGATTGATTGTATTTAATGCAGGTCTTACAAGACTAGTAAACAGGAGGTAAGAAGATGAACATTGAGAAAACAAAAACATTGGCGATGATTTCAAAACGAATTGAGGAACTAAAGGATAAAATCGAAGCTGGTCAACTAAGGGTAGATGATCTGGCTGACTTAGCAATCGAGTATAAGATTTTAAAGAAAGCGCATAAAGAGTTGCTTTATAGTAGTGATATGTTAGGAAGTTTGGAGCGGAAAGGCGACAGCGGAGCATCAAGCTAGACCAACAAGAATTAGCAACCATACAAAGGAGAACTATGAAATGGCATCTGGTGCTGGAAGCAAGGGAAGCATTATTCTGAAGGACAGTGATATAAAGCGGATTAAAAGTTTACGACGTAAGGTCATTTATCATCTGAATAAGCATGCAGCAAATAAGACTATGCAAAGTGTAAAAACGATATTATCAGAGATAAAGGATGTAAGATAGACATCCCATTACAATAATAAATAATAAACTCAGTAGCAGTGTATAAGCAAAGAAAGACCTACTTCACAGCATTTTGGCCTTTAAGGCCTGTCTATCTCATACAAAACGAATCGGTTTCTTTTGTAAATTCCATAGAGACACATCAAGCGCAATTAATCCATAGACTTAGTGGTCCTTTATTACCTCTTCCTGTCAACTATTTTAATCATAATAATAATTTTACATGTTTTCGACGCTTTTTACTTTTACAACCCTCTTTTCCATTTGAAGAAGGAAATTATAAACCTTGCAAATTTTCACGTGTTATTGTGGTAAAGTCACTAGAAAAAGCTGGTTCTATTCTGGAAAATGGGCTGCATTCTATTCCAGAGAATTGCCAACAACCTTTTAAGACATGCCGAGAATGTATTATAGCTCTTTATGCAGTACTTCCCCAGAGTTTTGATGCTCGAGGACTCTATGTAAGTGAATTTCTGAGGAGCTTAGAGGGCACTGGAGGTATACCATTTATCCGGAGCCATAGAGATCACTTCTATATAAGAAAAGAGGTTCTTAATAAATGGGAACCCGATAATATGTTGTGGATAGCAGGTGAAAGCCTTTTTCAGGCTAAAACGATATGGTGGGGACGGTTTGGCCAGGAAATCCTTAAAGAAGGGGGCCTGATTGCTCCGGCTACAAACAAAGTTAATATCGTTGTTGGTCCCATTTCCTTTTTCTATGATAAGATCCCAGATTTAGTATATTCATTTTTTATTGATCCTCAATCTCCTCCTGAGCCCGCTAGACATCTATTGGGCCTCACATATGCCATGAAAGAGGCACGAAAGTCATGGTTTTTTGAGTGGGTGGGTAGGCTTGTAAATACCATTATGAAAATGGAGTCCTCAAGTGAATTCTCATTCCTTGAAAAATATAGTCATTTACAAAAAGCCTACCAGAAATTTAAAGAAGATTTTTTTAATTTCCCTGATAGGGCAAAGAAACTCCTTCGTGTGATGTATGCAAGAGAAGCACTTGAATGGATGGCAAGAGTGCTTGCTTTTTTGGGGGCGTCACCTGAACAGGCCTTGCTTAATCAAGAAATTTCAACGTTTTTGGATTATGAAGAAGAAGATTCCATTAAGATTTCACAGGCCCTAAAAGATATAAACACGGCCCAGGATAGCTTGACGCTCTGGAAATCCTTCTTGAGTAATGAGGATCCTCAAGGAGACAATTTTACACGCTCTAGGGCAAGACTTTTGTTTATACGAGAATTTCTTGAACAGTCAGCAGATACAATCAATTCTGCCCTGGATGTAAGAGATGTTATCAAAATCAAGGGAAGCAAGTCAACAAAACTCATGGCTGATCTGGTGCGTCATGTTGGTTTGAATCCTCTAACTGGAAAGATTCTCCTCCTTGGCGCCCCCGGTGGTGGGAAGGGCTTGACTGCAACAAGATATCACGAACTTGCCATTAAAGAGATCACTAAAGATAAAGAAGGACACTTACTTAAGGAAACAATAGAAGGACTATGGAAAAGACTAATTAATATCCTTATGTTGCCAAGGGCGCGGGATGTCATGGATAATATTGCGCCTGATGTTAATTCTAGCAAAAAACTTCTTGATTTTACAAAGGCCCAGCTCCAAGGCACAAGGTGGTGGCAATGGATTCCTCCTTTGAAAGGTGGTGAAAAAGGGGATAAGCAGATTTGGGCTTGTGAAAAAGATACCCTATGTACGAAAATCATGAGAGACGAGAAAGGGTTCCTAGAAGTAAAAGGAGTTTGTGCCAGCTGCCCTCTTAGTATGAAATCCAATTCAGACCTGTCGTCTTCGAATTCTTATCTAAAGAGGCTAACCCAAGATATTCCATCTAACATTGCAAACGATAACAGTATTGATCTCTCAGTGCAATTCTTGGCTCACTATCTGGCAAGACTACTGTATGCTGTATATGGCATTAAAAACGAAAAACCACAGACCTCAGGAAACTTTATCCAGGTTCTCTGTGGTTCCTTAGCAGAACAGGGGCCAGAATTTATTTCCTCTATGAGACGACTTTTCGGAACTGCAGAAAATGTTGAAATGCCCATGCCTGGGCTGTTTCAGACTGCAAGCTACATGGCGGCCACTGTCTTTCTCGATGAGATTGCCGATGCGCCAATAAAGATTCAGGACAACCTCCTCGGCCCACTTGAGGAGAAAAAGGTAAGCAGGCTTGGATGGGAGTCCATCCAAGAAGATGTTGGCAACATCAGGATTGTTGCAGCAACCCATAAGGACATAAGAGCCTTAGTTAAGTTATATGAAGAGACGAGGACAGCTTCAAGGCAGCAAGGGTTCCGCCCAGATCTTTTAAGCCGACTCATTATCTTTCCACCCGTCTATCCAGCACCTATAACGGATTACTTCCTATATGAAAATGATGATGAACGAAGGATAAATCGAATGGATTTCGTATCCATCATGATGACTATTCTTGAGAAGAAAGCAAAAGGTGTAAAAAATCCAAATGATGATCGCAGAAGAAGATTTTTAGAGAATCTCTTTGACACAATAGATTTTTACTTCAAAAGAACCATTGAGATGATGGATTTCCCCAAGGCTGATTTCTATTTCATAAAGAAAAACCTTGTAAAGCAGATCACAACGAGATTATTTGTTGGAATCCTTGAAGAAGTTGCTCTTGCAGAGCAACAGGCGGAATTTCAATCTCCTGAAATAAGCGAGGCTTTTCTCAATGCGAGATTGAGCGACATACTCGCCGTAAACCTCCCAAAGCTTCTCAATTATATCGTCAATCCAGGGGTCTGATTTGCTGGTTGTAAAGGGCCTCAAGGTATCCCTATCAACGGAAAATTATAATGGGTATATCCTGCAAGATCTATCTTTAAATGTTCACAGAGGCAAGACCACAGCACTTGTGGGCGAGAGTGGAAGTGGCAAGACCACAGCAACCCTTGCAATGCTTGGACTTGTAAAATTTTTTTTAAATGGAGATATAACCGTTCTTGGAGAGGTGCTTTTTGAAGGCAAGGATATCCTGCATATGAATCACAAAGAGCGCAGGAAGCTCTTGGGTACTGATATCACCTTTATACCACAATCTGCCTATGCTGGGCTCAATCCCTTTCTCTCTATACGAAGACAGGCAATTGAGATTGCTGCACGAAGGAACCTGTCTTCAAGAAAAGCAATTGAACGTTTTAAAAATATACTTGCACTTCTTGATCTTGCGGATAGAGACAGAGTGCTCAATTCCTATCCACATCAGCTTTCAGGGGGGATGCGCCAAAGATTATTAATCGGGATGGCCCTGCTCAATACCCCAAAACTGTTGATAGCCGATGAGCCCACAACTGCTGTGGACCGTACTCGACAGGTAAAGGTACTTGACCTCATTAGATCACTTTGTGATGAAGAAGGATTAGGTGTGCTTTTTGTGACCCATGATATGGGAGTGGTCGCAAGGACAGCCGACTATGTAACAGTCTTGCTGGAAGGCCTTGTCATGGAGTCAGGTAAGGTTGAAGTGATCCTTAAAAATCCCCACCATCCTTATACAATGAGTCTGCTTCATTCACTTTATCATCTGGAAAAGCCAACATCTAAAAGCCCGGGTGATTTAAAAAGGAGCTATCCCGGCTGTCCCTTTGCAAGTAGATGCGATTTCGTCGTTGACATTTGCCGTACTCGATTACCTGATCTTACTCGGGTATCTGACCATGTCCTAGTACGGTGCCACCTATCAGGGCGAATATCTATGGTCAACTCTAACACAATAGATAGTACGTCGGTCTTTCCATCAAAGGAGAACACCCCAATAATAGATGTCCATGATTTGTCAGTGTCATATAGATCAGGATTGTCATTCAGGGATCTATTTCGTAGGAATAGGAGGAATCTTGCAGTACAGCATGTCTCCTTTAATGTCCAACCAGGGCAATGTCTTGGAATTGTAGGTGAAAGTGCAGCTGGAAAGACAACCGCGATGAAAGCGGCACTGCGATTACTCCCTATAGAAAATGGTCGGATCGTATTTGAAGGCAGAGATATCACGAACATGGGATATGGAGCTCTAAGGCCGTACAGGGCGCAGATGCAGGGTGTATTTCAGAATCCTGACGCAAGCCTTAATCCAAAGATGCGTGTCATGGACATTATATTGGAGCCAGCTCTCCTTCACAGGGTCTATCCTGATAAGATTCAGGCGAGGACTGCAGCTGAGGAGTTGTTTGATCAACTTAATCTAGAACAAGAGTTGTTAGATAGATATCCAATTGAACTGAGCCATGGCCAAAAGCAGAGGATTGCCATTGCCAGGGCATTAATCACAAAGCCAAAACTTCTATTTGCTGACGAGCCCGTGAGCGCAGTTGATACTTATACGTGTTCGAGGATACTGGGATTATTAAGGCAGAAACAAAAAGAGCAGATGGCATTGGTCCTGATTTCACATGATCTTGAAATCATAAGACTCATGAGCACTATTACTGTGGTCATGTACAAGGGTAAGATTGTAGAACTTGGGCCGTCTGAAGAAGTTTACAATTGCCCACTTCATCCCTATACTGAGTTACTAATGTCAGCGGTGCTTACAACTGATCCTGCAATTGAGCGTCGTCGTTATAAAAAACCCTCTCCGGTGCCAGACGTGAATTGGAATACTTTGATGTGCCCATTTTATCCTTATTGTCCAATTAAGAAAGACTATTGCAGATTAAACTTACCACAACTGAGAGAAATAAAATCCGGCCATTGGGTTGCGTGTACAGAGGAAATAAAATGAACGAAGTGGCACCAAATAACTCTCCTAAATGAATTTCATCGAATAGTCTTCAAGTTCAGCAGCCTCAGCGGTGGGACTTGATATATCTTTCAACAGCCCGGTTGTGCTCTTTGAGGGTCTTTGAAAAATAATGCCTGCCATTGCCCTTTGATACAAAATAGAGATAGTCGGTCTTCTTTGGATAGAGGACGGCTCTCAAAGAATCAAGACCAGGATTGGCAATAGGGCCTTTGGGCAGGCCATGCAAGGTATAAGTATTATACGGGGTACTTTTTCTCAGGTCCTTCCAAGTAAGCCTCCTTTTCTTGATCTTCTTCTCTATCAGCACCCCATATTTGACTGTGGGATCTGCCTGAAGGGGTATCCCTCTCTTCAGCCTGTTCCAGAACACACTTGCTATAATGGGTTTTTCCTCTGGAACTGCCGCCTCGAGTTCTACTATAGAGGCGAGGGTGACAACCTCATGCACACTGCTATTGATCTCCTTGAGCCTCTTGTTGAAATGATTGTCTTTCCAGATCTTCCAGAACTGGTTGATGAAGGTCTGAGCTATCTCTCGTGGGCTACTATTCTTCGACAGGTAATAGCTTTCAGGAAAGAGATAACCCTCGGCGCTATCTTCCTGTATGCCTGACTTTCTCAAAAAATCCCAGTCTGTGCAGACCTTGAGAAATGCCTGTTTTTTCACTACCCCCCCCCTCTCCAATAGCCTGGCAATCTGAAACATGTTATAACCCTCTGGTATGGTGATAAGATGCCTTATGACCTTTCCAGTCACCAGGGTCTCGAGGATCTCCTCAGGAGTCATTGCTGGACTGAGCTTGTATTCCCCAGCCTTGATGGAGGCCAGCTCTTTCTTGTACCATGCCAGGATATATAAGGCCTCTTTCGATCTTATGAGGCCATCGTCCTCCAACTCCTTGGCTATGCTCTTGAAAGAAGAGCCCTTTGGGACCTCGAACACAATGGCCGAACCGCTTCTTGCCACTGGTTTCATGGTATCTTGCCACTTGTTATATGCAAACCAGCTCAAGATAAACAAGAGATAAAGGAGTATTATCCACTTGAATTCGGAGAAAAATTTCATATGAATAGAGATAGGTTGTTCTGGATCATAGTCTTATTATTATTGGCCTTGTGGTGGTTATTTTCTACATGGAGAAATCCGTCCAGGATACCATGAATCTTCAGACCCACAAGTTTTGTGGGGCATGAAACACACCAAAGCCTGGAGGTTGGGCCAGGGCAAAAGGACAAAATACCATGCAGGTTGGGCCAAAAGGACAACACTTGATCCCAAATCATCCTCCGCGCCAATCTATGAAAGGCACAAGGCCAGGTGAAAACAGTGGGGTTTTTGTCTCCAAGCTGCCTGGCGAGTTGACAAATCTGTTGAAATTGCCAGATCCTTGTGGCTTCAAATGCCTGAGGACTGATCAAGGATCGAACCCTATTTTTTAGGTAAAAAGACAAGGATATCAAATAGAGGCCAACCATACAATCATTCAAAAAAAATTGTCTTTTTCAGGCATTTGAAGTGCATAAGCTGGATTCAAGCCTCCAACGAATCATTGGGGTCAAAGGATCTTTTGGGGAGATATCCATATGCCTTGAGAGAGTCACTACTCCAATGAAAAAAGCAGTGTTTTTATTCGACATTTGGATACAAGATAATGAATATCCTGGACAATGGACATAGGTCACAATATAAGCCTGGATTGTGCAGCTTGCAAGGTTGCCGAAGATGAGAAAGGATGACACGAAAGACGTACTTTGGTCCTTCAACTGCCCGACAACAAAGCAGATTCTATGAAATTGCAGGGCACATGATCCAGACACCACAAGCTTCTAAAATGGCGTACATCGTAAAAGAAATCAACAAACTCATGGGCAGGGCCATACACAGATATGGCCTCTTGGAAGATGGAGACCGCATAATGGTGGCTGTATCAGGCGGGGCAGACAGCCTTGTAATGCTCCATTTCCTGGACAAGTGGACCCAAAAAGCGCCAATATCTTTCCACATATTCCCAGTCTATCTTGATATGGGATTTGGCAACAAGGACACCTGGCATACACTGCAAATACATTTTTCCAGGCTCAAACTGCCTTGGCACATGGAGGAGACAGATTTCGGCCCTTATGCACATGGCAAACAAAACAGGGGTAAAAGCCCCTGTTTCATCTGTTCTCTCAATAGGCGCAAGAGACTCTTTGAACTCACTCGTGCCCTTGGTTGCAACAAGATAGCCATGGGCCACAACCTTGATGATTTGATAGAAACATTCTTCATCAACATGTGCTATAGCGGTGAAATGAGTACAATGCTACCCAGACAGGAGATGTTCAAGGGGCTGATCACTATAATTCGGCCCTTGGCCCTGATTGAAAAGGGAAAGATAGAAAGGGCCACGGACATCCTGAAACTGCCTGTCTGTAAGAACAGATGTCCATCTGTCACGACATCAAGGAGACAGGAGATCAGGGATCTCTTGACCCAACTCTATTCCACCAACAAGAAGATCAGAAGCAATCTCCAAAAGGCGTTATTTCACATAAGGCCCGAATATCTTCCAGGTTGATCGCACCGACCCTGACTATTCTCGGAGGCTCTACAGTCACATCGATTATGGTCGAGGCAGGTCCAGGGGATATCTTCCCAATATCCAAAAAAAAGTCCGGCTGTTCTTGACGGAACTGCACCTTTACTTCTCCTATGCTCTTTGGAAGCCCCTTGCCAGATATATTGGCACTTGTGGCAGTTATAGGAACACCAACAGCCTGAACAAGTGAAGCTGCAACAGGATGACTCGATACCCGCACCCCTATCCTACCCGTCCCACCAGTCAAGGCAAAGGGCAAGCCTTGTTTGGCAGGAAGGAGAAGTGTAAGGGGGCCAGGCCAAAAGGCCTCCATTAGCTGCCTGGCGCATGGTGAAATCGAGGCATGATCTACAGGGGCCTGTGAAATACTGTCTATCAGGATGAGAAGGGGCTTATCCAAAGGACGCCTCTTGATCCTGTATATCCTTTCAAGGGCCTGATTTTCTACAATGGATGCAGCCAGACCGTAACTGGTCTCTGTTGGTATTACACAGACACCACCAGCCCGCAAAATCCTTGCTGCCTCTTGGATATCTCCCATGATCTTTAATCCTGGATTATACAGTCTCAAGCCAGAGGACACGTTAGACCATCTTGGTATTTCACGTATCCGACGACAAAACAGACTCGGCAATTAGGAATTATCTTTCCAAGGCATATGAAGTGCATAATCCAGGTCAATACTATTTTATCTTTATTGAGAGTATCTCTGATGCCTGCTCTTTCCTGAACCTGACCAGTTTCTCCATGAGATCCGGCCTTGAAAGGGCCAAGATCTCCAGGGCAAAAAAGGCAGCATTTTTTGCACCGGCCTTTCCAATACCCATTGTAGCCACAGGCACACCAGGAGGCATCTGAACAGTTGACAACAAGGCATCCATTCCATTCAAGGGGGAACTGTCGATGGGCACTCCTATGACAGGCAAGGTCGTGTGTGCAGCCATGACACCTGCAAGATGTGCGGCCATTCCAGCCCCTGCGATGATGACCTTGACGCCCTTGTCAAGGGCCTCCTTTGCAAATGCTGCCGTATGCTCCGGGCACCTATGGGCAGACAGGACCCTGGTCTGAAATGCAATACCGAAATCAGAAAGCACACTGGCGGCCTTTTTCATAACTTTTTCATCACTCTTGCTTCCCATTACGATTGCCACCTCGTAATTGCCTGCAATATGCCTCAGCGCTTTCTGGCCAATGTCTCTTCTATAATGCATTCCATCCCATTTTATCTTGGAAACCGCCTTGTATGCCCTCTTTATGGCATCCTCTATGGTCTCTCCCAGGGCCGTGACCCCGAGAACCCTGCCTCCTGCAGTGACATAGTGCCCATTTTCCAACTTGGTACCGGCATGAAAGACCATAACATCCTTCATCTCGGAGACCTTGTCCAGGCCTTCGATCTTTTTCCCGGTCTCATATTTTCCAGGATAACCATCGGACGCAAGCACCACGCAGACAGATGCCCTGCTGTCCCAATCTATATCCTGCTGGCCCAGACTACCATCGATGGCCGCCTCTACCATGTCCAAGAGGTCTGTTTCCATACGCATCAATATGGGTTGGGCCTCTGGATCCCCAAACCTACAGTTGAATTCGAGTACCTTTGGCTCTCCATCCTTTATGATTAGACCAGCATAGAGCACACCTTTGTAAGGACGACCTTCCTCGGCCATTGCCCGAACAGTAGGCTTCATGATCTCGTCCATCACCCTATTGAAAAGTTCAGGGGTGACAACTGGGGCAGGCGAATAGGCCCCCATACCCCCAGTATTGGGGCCTTTGTCACCATCGAATACCGCCTTGTGATCTTGAGAGGTAGCAAGTGGCAAGACAGTATTGCCATCGGTGATAGCCATGAAAGATGCCTCTTCACCATCCAGAAACTCCTCCACTATGAGGCGGTCCCCTGCCTCACCAAATGCCCTTTTCCTGAAGACCAAGTCAATGGCCTCCTCGGCCTCCTTGAGAGTGAAACACAGAAGGACACCTTTACCTGCTGCCAAACCATCGGCCTTTATCACTACTGGTACCCCTGTTTCGTTTTTTACATAGCTCAAGGCCTTATCAGCATCATCAAAGACCTTGTATTGCCCCGTGGAGATCTTGTATTTGGTCAACAGATCCTTGGTGAATACCTTGCTGGCCTCAATCTCGGCGGCCTTCTTGTCTGGCCCGAAGACCTTAAGGCCTTCCCTTTGAAAATAGTCCACTATGCCATCGGCAAGTGGGGCCTCTGGCCCAACCACAGTGATGTCTACCTGGTTCTTCCTTGCAAATTCTGCAAGCCCATCTATGTCTGATGCCTTGATCGATATACACTCTGCATGCTGAGATATACCGGCATTTCCAGGTGCACAATAGATCTTGCCAGCCCTTGGACTCTGGGAAAACTTCCAGCAAAGGGCATGCTCTCGTCCGCCAGAACCCACGACCAAAATATTTCTTTTTTCCATATTAAACTCTCCCGTTCATGGTATATTCTAAATTCACAACTACTAATCCCAATTTATGAAGCTCGCAAGGTTGCCAAATATAAACCCAGATCATGCACTTCAACCGCCTGAAAAAAGTAATTCTTTTGAATGATCACATGGCTGACGTGCATCCGAGCCCGTTGTGCAGAAAACAAAAAGAGCTACTTTGCAACCCCTATATCCTTACAATATATAACCTTATGCATTGAAAATGCGTGCTGTATGCCAAAGAATAGAAACATGGTGATCACGTTATTCCATGATAGCATGGACATAGTATGATATTGAAACGGAAAAACAGCCAGGGTGGAACCCCGGAACTCGTACAAAACAAGTATCTTCTTGCAATAGTCATTCTCCTTGGGCTCTTCAGCATCATAACGGTTATCAGCGCAATCGGCACCTACAGGATATCAATAGAGGGCTCCAGGCACCTTCTTGAGATAAGGGCCACAGACATTGCTGTAAATCTGGGTTTCACCCTGGAACGACTCGGACTCAATCCAGATCTGTTCAGGGATCTCGTGGACTCTGACAGGTGGGAATATCTTGCCTTCCTGGCCCTCATCGACAAGGATAGGACAATAATACTCCACTCCAATGAAAAACTCATTGGCAGGAGGGTGAACGACCCCACGATAAATCAGGTCTTCGAAAAAGAGCGTATCTTCAACCACTTCGAAAAACTCGCCACAGGAGAGGTGGTCTTCATCCTTGACTTCCCCCTGAAACTGCATATCAGTGATGTCAACCGCATGGATTCACAGGGAGATCAAATGCACTATGTGCTGCCTGGATACAGACAAAAGACCCTGGAGCCAGTGCCAGCCCTAAAGGTATTCTGTCTCAGGGTTGCCCTTCACCCCTATCCTGCCAGGTCAATTGAAAGACGTGCCAAATTTCAGCTTATCATGATACTCGCATCCCTGACCCTACTCTGGATCCTGGCGCTCTTTTTCATCAGGGCCTGGCAAAAGAATTACAGGCTCGAGGCAAGTCTTGCCGAAAAGGAACGCATGGCTGCCCTTGGCCAGATGGCAGCAGTACTGGCCCATGAGATCCGAAATCCCTTGAGCAGTATAAAGGGATTTGCCCAGCTTTACATGGAGGACGGCCCAGACCCTTATCTCAGACAAGACATGGCCGTGGTAGTAGAGCAGGCGGACAGGCTGGAAAGACTCACTGCCAATCTGCTGGTCTATGCCCGCCCCACTGAACTCAACCTTGAAAATTTCTCTCTCGACAGCTTCTGTAGGGAAATTGTCAGGATCGTCCAACCCTATAAAAAGGGCGTGGATCTCCAGATGAGATGCAATAACACAATTGTCAAATCCGACAGGGAAAAACTGATCCAGATAGTCTTGAACTTGGTACAAAATTCCATAGAGGCCATGGAGAAACAAGAGAGTGAAAAAAAGGTCATAGTAACCGTGAATGCCCTGGACGATGGCCTGGAGATCGTTGTGGAAGACACAGGCCCCGGCTTTCCGGAACAGATCAAGGACGAGGTCTTTGAACCCTTCGTCACCACAAAGACAAAGGGCACCGGCCTTGGCCTGGCCATAGTAAAAAGGCTCGTCGTGGCAATGGACGGTAAGATCAGGACAAAGAACCGGCCTGGTAGAGGCTCCATCGTGGAGATCTATCTGCCGTGGCCTGAAGAGGACTGAGACGATATGGCCCGCGAAACACCTGAAAAACAACTATTTGTCTGCGAAAACTGTGGGTATTCCTCAGTGAAATGGCTTGGCCGCTGTCCCGAATGCGGATCATGGGATAGCATGCTGGAAAAAACGATACTGCCCAAGACACCCCCCAAGGGCCAAATGGCCTGCAAAACCAGTTCAAAAGAAGGGGAGGTTCCGTTACCATTGTCTGCCATATCTTCAAAAGACCGGGCCATTCGCATCCCCGTAGGCATAGATGAATTCGACCGGGTGCTTGGAGGGGGAATAGTACCTGGCTCACTAATCCTCATAGGAGGAGAGCCAGGCATTGGCAAGTCTACTATATTACTCCAGGCCCTTACCATACTTTCGGAGCGTGGACTCAATGTCCTCTATATCAGCGGGGAGGAATCCCCTGCCCAGATAAGATTGAGGGCAGAAAGGCTGGGTGCCCACCAAGGCAGCCTCCTCATTCTATGCGAATCAAACATGGAACTTGTGCTGAAAGCTGTCCTCGACACTGGCCCAGACATCCTTGCCGTGGATTCGATACAGACCCTTTTCGATCCACAGATAGGCTCGTTGCCAGGGAGTATGAACCAGGTAAGAAATGTCACCTCTGCCCTCATGCATATGGCAAAGGGGCTAAAGATTCCAATCTTCATTGTTGGGCACGTCACAAAGGATGGGGCCATCGCAGGGCCAAGGGTCCTGGAACACCTGGTGGATACGGTTCTCTATTTTGAAGGAGACAGGACCCATTCTTTCAGGATATTACGTACGGTAAAGAACAGATTCGGCCCCACTCATGAAATCGGCGTCTTCGAAATGACAGACTCTGGCCTTTCAGAGGTCTCAAATCCTTCTAACATATTCTTGGAACAGAGGGGAAAGGCCTCTCCTGGTTCGGTCATATTACCGTGTATCGAAGGCAGCAGACCCATCCTTGTGGAGATCCAGGCCCTTGTGAATCAGTCTTACCTGGCCATGCCCAGAAGGACCACGGCTGGAGTGGATACGAACCGGCTTGCCCTCTTGACTGCCGTTGCAGAAAAGCACCTTGACATCACTCTCTATGACAAGGATATCTTCATAAATGTGGTGGGGGGCTTCAGGCTTTCAGAACCCGCTGCAGACCTCCCCCTCATTTGCGCCATACTCTCAAGCCTGATAGAAAAACCCTTGGGGACGAGAATAGCTGTCTTTGGGGAGGTGGGACTTACGGGAGAGGTAAGGCCGGTAGGCCAAATGCAACTGAGATTAAACGAAGCTGCCAGGCTTGGTATAACAAGATGCATCCTGCCTGAACCAGGAGGGCAAAAACTCAATGTGCCAGCCAACATGGACGTCATAAACATCTCTTCCATCCAAGGTATTGTCAACTTCATGGATTTGTGAAAAAGATAGACTTATACTGGGTTTAATTCCTTGACACCTAACTTAAGCTATCCTACACTTTTTAAATTCGGGTTCACATTGATCCATCGATTCAGAAACTGAAATTATTTCAGTCACTAAATTAACCTTCTTAATTAAATATTTTTTTCAAAAGGAGATACAAGGCATGTCAAATGACAAGATTTTCCATGTAACAGATGCAGACTTCGAGGCCAAGGTGCTCCAGTCGGATCTACCAGTATTGGTGGATTTCTGGGCTGCCTGGTGCGGCCCATGTAGGGCCATTGCGCCAGTAATAGACGAGATGGCAGACAAGTACGATGGAAAGGTGAAAATAGCCAAGATGAATGTAGATGAAAACCCAGCAACACCCGGTCGCTATGGAATAAGGGCCATCCCCACCCTCATCCTCTTCAAGGACGGCGGGGTAGTCGATCAAATTACTGGTGCTGTAGGCAAGGCCATAATAGAAGGTGCTATAAGTAAAGTGATCTGATATGGACAAGAAACAGCTGGTAATCATTGGCAGTGGTCCTGCAGGTCTTGCAGCGGCCATCTATGCAGGGCGTGCAGAACTGCATGGACTGCTGCTGGAAAAATTGAGCCCAGGTGGTCAGGTACTCATAACAGACAGGGTGGAAAACTATCCAGGCTTTCCCGATGGAATATCGGGATTCGAGCTTGTTGACAAGATGGCTGCCCATGCAAAGAAGTTCGGGATAGAACAAAGAAATGACGAAGTGGTCTCGATAGAGCGTAGGGATGACGCCTTGTCCATATCCCTTGCTGGAGAAGACAACATCCTCACCGAGGCCATAATCATTGCAACAGGCGCCACACACAGAAGCCTTGGTGTAAAAGGTGAAAAGGAATTAACTGGCAAAGGAGTCTCCTACTGTGCGACTTGTGACGGCCCGTTCTTCAGGGATCAGGTAGTGGCTGTAGTCGGAGGAGGAGACAGTGCGGTACAAGAGGCAATCTTCTTGACAAGATTTGCCAAAAAGGTATATCTGATCCACAGGAGAGACGAACTCAGGGCCACGAAGGTACTACAAAAAAAGGCATTCGACAACGACTCTATAGAACTCGTTTGGGACAGCGTTGTAGAGGAGATTATCGGGGCCGATTCTGTTGAAGCTGTCAGGATCAGGAACAAAAAAACAGATCAAGACTCAGTCCTGGAGGTCCAAGGCGTCTTCATCTTTGTTGGCATACAGCCAAATACCGGTTTTGTTAAAGGCCTGGTGGAAATGGATGAACAAGGCTTTATCAAAACGGATGAATGGATGAGGACATCTGAAAAGGGCATCTATGCCGCAGGTGATTGCAGGAGTAAACCCCTTCTTCAGATCGTTACCGCTGTTTCAGACGGCGCAACTGCCGCCTTTGCAGTTGAACACGACCTATCATGAGCATGAAAAAAATATCTATCATATTCTGTCTGCAGCTCGTATTTGTCATAGCATTTTCAACGGCCTGTCTTGCCAAAAAGGGGGATTCCTGGCTAAAGCATATTTTTTCCCCCTCAGAGGATGTAGAGGAAGAAGGGCCCATAGCACCTCAAGCCCAGTTGACGGCAAAAGCCATGCATTATTTTGACATAGGCCGGTATCAACTGGCAGAAGAAGAATTCAAAAAGATAAGGGATAGATATCCATTCAGCCCCTATGCCACTGTTGCAGAATTGAGGCTGGCAGACTGCAAATTCTATCAGAGTCTCTATGAAGAGGCCATTCCGCTCTATGAGGAGTTCGAAGACCTCCATCCTACCAACGAGGCCATCCCATATGTAATATTCCAGATAGGTTCCTGCTACTACAACCTCATGGATACCCCGGACAGGGACCAGACCAGCACCCACAAGATGATCGACACTTATTACCGCCTGATAAAGAGGTATCCAGACTGCGCCTTCAGGCTCGAGGCAGAAAAAAGGATCACCGAGGGCAGAGAGCTCTTGGCAGAACACGAATGGGTGGTAGCCCATTGGTACCTCAGAACCGATCATGTGCCCCAGGCCCTAAAAAGGCTGGAAAACATAGTCACCATCTATCCAGATACCCCCATATACCACAAGGCAGCCAAGATCCTTGCAGAGCACCGGGATGAACTTGCAAAACTGGACCAGATGGAGCAAGAGAGCAGCGAACCAGTAACCCTTAAAGAGGAAAAACACTGGTGGAATAAGATCTGGCCATTTTAACCAGGTACCCCTGAGAAGTGATATTTCTCGTCTTATCCCTTGGCTCTGTCCTGCTATGGGCAATTATCCTGTGCCTTCCGTGGCGACCTTGGTCAGTATCTGAAAACCTCGATGTCAACTACCCCCATACTGTTGGACCAATAGACCGGATAACAGTCTTGATCCCTGCCAGGGATGAGGAACAAGTCATCGAAAATACACTCTTGGCATTGAAAAGCCAGGGACACGACATCCAGATCATAGTCATAGACGATTGCTCCAGCGACAAGACGGCAGAGATAGCCAAACGGGTAATCGGCACCGATGGTATGGTGCTAACAGGCCGCCCCCTTCCTAAAGGCTGGAGTGGCAAGTTGTGGGCCCTGGAGCAGGGGCTATGTCTGGTCAAGACCCCGATGGTACTGCTCATGGATGCAGACATCATTTTAAAGCCAGGCATCTTGTCTCAGGCACAGGCCTTCATGAAGAGGAAGGATCTGGACTTTCTATCACTAATGGCAGAACTCAGCATGAAAAATCTTCCTGAAAGGCTCTTCATGCCGGCATTCGTCTATTTTTTCAAGTTGCTCTACCCATTTCGCCTATCCAATAGGCCAAGGCACTTTGTAGCTGCAGCAGCAGGAGGATTCATCCTCACAAAGACCAAGGCATTGAGACGGGTCAAGGCATTCGAATCCATAAAAGATGCCTTGATAGATGACTGTAGCCTGGCAAAAAAGATCAAAGGGGCTGGCTTCAGCACGTGGATAGGACTCAGCAGGTGGGTTTTGAGCTCTCGCAGATACCCCAGCCTCAATGACATATGGCAGATGGTGGAACGGACCGCATTCACCCAGCTCCACTATTCCTGGGCACTGCTTCTGGGCACCACTGTAGTAATGGGCATACTATTCATCTGGCCTGTCGCCGGGATTCTGACGCTAAAAACAGAAGTCATGATGACATGTCTTGCAGCCTTGACAATTATGTGTATTACTTATCTTCCGATTTTGAGATATTATGGGTTGCCAGTATACCTATGCCTTACTCTCCCCCCAGTGGCCCTGCTATATATGGCCATGACCTGGTCTTCGTCAATAGGGTATCTGAGGGGAGAAGGTGCCAAATGGAAAAAAAGACAATATAGATGGGACACGCCAAATGGAACAACTTGAAATCATACTTGCCCAGCCAAGGGGTTTTTGCGCAGGTGTAAAAAGGGCCATCAAGATAGTCGAGACCGCCCTTTCCCTTTATGACAATCAGGTATGGGTCATCCACGAGATAGTACACAATACCCATGTGATTGAAAATCTATCCAAGGCTGGAGCCAGGTTTGTAGAGGACATAAGTGAAGTCCCTCCTGGTTCTGTCACCATATTCAGTGCCCATGGGGTCTCTACTGCAGTAGAACAACAGGCTGCAAAGATGGGGCTAAAGACAATCGATGCCACCTGCCCCCTCGTCAAGAAGGTACATCATCAGGCCCAACGCTATGCCAAGAGCGGACATGTAGTAATTATCATTGGCCATCATGGACATCCAGAAGTGGAAGGCACCCTTGGCAGAGTCACTGGAGAGGTCCACGTAGTATCCAAGATCCAGGATATCTCCAACTTGGATGTGGCCAGCCCGGACAAACTGGCATATGTAACCCAGACTACCTTGAGTACCGATGACACGAGAGAGCTCATAGAGGCCCTGAAGGAAAGATTTCCCAACATCCAGGGCCCTGCCCTCAAAGATATTTGCTATGCAACCCAAAGCCGCCAAGATGCTGTGAGAAAGTTGTCTGAATCCATCGACATTCTCTTGGTTGTAGGATCTCCCAATAGCTCCAATTCCAACAGATTGAAGGAGACAGGCATTTCCAGGGGCCTTCCCGCCTATCTCGTCGACAATGCAAAGGCCATCGACATGAAATGGTTGAAAGGAAAAAAGAGGGTTGGCATTACTGCAGGCGCTTCTGCACCTGAGATCCTGGTACAGGATGTAATAAAATGCCTATGTGAATACTTCGACGTAACTGTCAAGACAATGGAGGGTCGAGAGGAATCCATGAGATTCAAACAGCCTGTTTTCCCAAACTTCTGATTTTCCTGTAAGGGCAAACAGTTTAACTCGGCAAACTTGCGAGATGCATAACCCTGGTTTGAGACCCTGCGAACAAGGCCTACGTTGACATGATTGAACATGCACAAGACAAAAATAGGGGAAACAGCCTCGATGAGACTGCAGGCAAGGGCCTGTTTCTCACCCTGGTGGCCCTAACCAGCCTATTCATCGGTATCTTTCTGCTTTCTCTATGGATCGTCCCCTATTTCGGCTTCAATGCAATACATCCGTGGGCAAAATGGATTGCCGCAGTCTTAGTAGGCACAGCGCTCTTAGTGGTACTATGGGCGAGCATCGGGCTTCTCATAAAATCTACAACTGGGAAAAATATCCCTTTTTTCAACAAGATGAGGGGGATCACCATAAGGCTCTTCCTGCCTATCATGACCCTTATAGGCAGGCTATTTGGTATCTCCAAAAATAAGATCAGATCCTCTTTCATCAGGGTGAACAATGATCTCGTACTCTCTGAGGCAGGCACATTCAAACCCGAGGAGATATTGATGCTCATGCCCCACTGTCTCCAGAACAGCAGGTGTAAACTCAGACTCACCTATAATGTGAGAAACTGCAAAAGGTGTGGAAAGTGCTCCATTGCAGGTCTCTTGGAGATAAGCGACAAGTATAACATACATCTTGCAGTGGCCACGGGAGGCACTATCGCAAGGAGAATAGTGGTTGAGAGGAGGCCCAAAATAATCGTGGCCGTTGCCTGCCAGAGGGATCTGGCAAGCGGGATACAGGACACCTATCCCCTGCCGGTCTATGGGATACTCAATCTCAGGCCCCATGGCCCCTGCCTCGACACCTTGGTTCCCCTCGACCACCTGGAGGCTGCCATCAGGCGTTTCCTCGACCCACGCTACTATCCCGAGTCAGTAAGTTCAGATCCTGTTTCAATCAATCATAGGGACTAATACCAGCCATCGACAGGAGAAAAACGTGTCTATTCCAGCCATTCAAAAAATAAGATTAGGTAGATATGTCACCAAGAATATCTTCTTGAAAAGAGAAAAGTTTCCGCTCGTTCTCATGCTCGAACCCCTTTTCCTGTGTAACCTCAACTGTAAAGGTTGCGGCAAGACGGCACACCCGCCAGAGATCTTGAAAAAGCGCCTTTCAATCGAGGAATGTATTGCCGCTGCCGAAGAATGTGGTGCGCCCGTTGTCTCTATTCCAGGTGGAGAACCCCTGATGCACCCGGACATCCACATCATCGTCCGGGAGCTGATAAATAGAAAGAGGTTCGTCTATCTATGCACCAATTCCTTGCTGGTGGAAAAAAGGATCGATGACTTCTCTCCATCTCCATATCTCACCTTCAACATCCACCTTGACGGATTGGGTGAAAAGCACGATGAGATGGTATGTGCCCCCGGCACCTTTGACAAGGCGGTAAAGGCCATAAGGCTTTTGGTGTCTCGGGGATTCAGGGTAACTACCAACACTACGTTTTTCCTGGGAGAGACACCTGAGTCCGCAGAGAAATTTCTGGATTTCTTGACCAGTCTCAACGTAGAGGCCATGACCATCTCGGCAGGTTTCAATTATGAAAATGCAAAGGATAGGGAGAGCTTCCTCACCAGGGAGACCACCGTCCAGCTATTTCGTGGCATATTTGAACGGGCCAAAAGGAAGAGGTGGCAATTCAACCACAGTATCCTCTACCTGGATTTCCTCGCGGGCAACCAGAATTACAAGTGCACCCCCTGGGGTAATCCCACCAGGAACATCTTTGGCTGGCAGAGACCATGTTACCTATTGGATGACGAATATGTCCCCACCTACAAGGAACTCATAGAGGGAACGGATTGGAGCAAGTACGGACGCGGCAATGACCCAAGATGTACCGACTGTATGGTACACTGCGGTTACGAACCCTCAGCTGTGATAGATACGGTTAAACATCCCCTGAAGGCCCTAAAAGTGAGCCTGACTGGTATAAAAACAAGCTAAGCCCAGTTGTTTAAACGTGTGGGCCATGTAAGCTGAGTTGGGATCATTCAAGAATACCAGTCCTTGAGGACTTGTGCGATCTTCAAGGCCTGTTTCTTATTGGAGATATTGAACTTGCTCTGGGGCCGGAATTGGCCTGATTGCTTCCTATACCTGCGGATGGTGACCTTGGGAGGGCCAAACTCACCTGTCTTTCTATCCAACTCTTGGTATAGAAACATGATAGTGGTCCAGCCCCCCCTTGTAAGGACCTCCTTTTCCAGCTCCTTGACTATAAGATTGCCGTTTTCATCTTCGTATCTGATAGAAATATCATCTATGTTTTCTGCCATCTTTCTCTCCTGGAGATTTCCGAAGTATCTTAGCTAACACCAGCTCGACATGCCTTTCAATCTTTTTTCAAGGGGTATCTCCTACTACCTACCTCCATTGACTTGACCCTATTGAATGGTTATGGGTTTGATAAACAATTTTGTAATTATCCAAGGCCTAAAATAATCTTATCAATAAGGAGGGAAAAATGGCTGAGAAATGTATAATACCTGCTGAATGGGAAGAATATTTTGACAATCTGTCCAAAAAGCTAAAACAGGAAGAAGAAAAAACCATCATAGACTTGGTAGCCCCGAGTGTCGCCGAGATGGAGGAGGGAAAGGCCCTTACCTTGGCAGGCATTAGCTATGACCCGAAAGACAAGGTGCTGTCCATATTCTGCGAAGACCTCGATCACCTCATAAACAAGCCCCAGGAGATATGTATCGAGGAAGAAGATGGAAAGCTAAAAACCATCAGGGTTACAGATGGTACCGGCCTGGAACATTTCATAAAACTGGCCAAACCCCTTGCTGTATGAAATCAACGTCGGCGCCCAAGCATGATCCAGTTTCTTGGCGGTGGTTTCAGATTTGAATCGAAATGTCCAGACTTCAAGACAATTATCTCAAAAAAGGGTTCCACCGCCTCGACTATCTCACATGCAGTCCTCTGAGGAGGGCCAGGACCTTGACGATTTTCATCGGCATTGCCCAGCAAACTCAACCAGTATCCCCTGTGGACCAAATGCCTGGCAACAGATTGTGCAAATCTCTTCCTCTTTTCAGGCATATCGAATGAATGAAAGCAGCCCCTGTCAAAGACAAATACAAAGGGGCTGCCCTCTATATCTGTCTCCAAGATATCCTGAAGGATGAAGCGACCATTGATTCCCTCTGCCTTGGCCTTTTTCCGGGCAGCCTCCAGGGCCATCTCTACTATCTCCGTGGCAGTGACATCGAAACCACTCTTGGCAAGAAAAATCGCATTATCCCCTGTACCACAACCTATCTCAAGGGCTGGTCCCCTTGGAATATCATAGGTGGCAAGTACCTGTCGGAGGTTGAAATCGGGACGGCCAATATCCCAAGGCATGTTACCTGTCTGATATCTCTGCTCAAAACACCTCTTGCGTTCATCCATATACTGTCTTCTCCTTGGCCAATAACCTTCGAGCCTGTTGGTCTGCAAGGCGCATCATATCGGGCACCCTGTACCTGCCAGCCATCTCCCTGACTATCTTGGCTGCCATAACCTCACTAATCCCTGCAGCAGTAACGTAGAGAGGTCGATTGCTCCCGCCCCTCAACACCCTCACACAGGAATGATGGGCATTGAACCGTTTCTTTGCCATCCCGATCACAGGAGTCCTGCCATTCAGGGCATTGTAAAGATGGGCACCAAAGCCGGCCCTTCTGCCAGGCAACCATACATATGCATCGATAAACACCATTTCCAATTCTTCATCAAGCCCTTGGAGCACTTTTACAGCAAGTGGCATCTCCCGCAAATAGAAACTTCCGGGCACATAGCCTGGAAGACCTTCTATGGATAGTGCATGACAACCCAATGGCGTGGATGAAGAAAGATTGTCGAACACGATACCACAAGCCACACCAATGTCTTCCCTATAAGCAGCATCGATGCATATCAGCATCTTCCCCCCTTATTCGAGACCTCTTGGAAACTATGTCAACGGGCTGTAATCTAAGAAGAATATAACGTCAAAAATTCATTGACACAATCCATGCACTAAAGGTAGTCTGATAGGTCTAATCTTTTTTTGGAGGAAACGACAAGGAGGCTGACAATCCCTAGGACATACAAGAAATTAAATGGCTGACTTTGACCTAAAAAGATATATAGAAGAAAGACGGGCTATCGTGGACAAGTGGTTGGATTCCCTCCTTCCAAGGCCGGAAGGGCCTTCTGGCAAGGTAGTAGAGGCCATGCGCTACAGCCTATCCGCCGGAGGGAAACGGGTGCGCCCCATCCTTCTAATGGCTGGCTGCAATGCAGTAGGTGGTGACCATACCAAGATATTACCTGCCGCATGTGCGCTTGAATGTGTTCATACCTATTCTCTCATCCACGATGATCTTCCAGCAATGGACAACGACGACCTCAGGAGAGGCAAACCAACCTGTCACAAGGTCTTTGGAGAGGCCATTGCAATCCTTGCAGGTGATGGGCTTCTCACCTATGCCTTTGAACTCATGACTCATCCTGATCTGATGGAAGCTGTAGATGCCCGGACAATCCTTGATTGTACAGCCGTTTTTGCAGATGCAGCAGGCATAAGGGGTATGGTTGGAGGACAAACAGCAGACATACTGTTCGAAGGCAAGACAGTAGATGCCAATACGCTTTCTTTCATACATGCAAAAAAGACAGGGGCATTGATCAGGGCATCGGTAGAGATGGGTGCCATGCTCGGTAAAGGTCGTAGAGAGCAGATCCAGAGCCTGAAACAATATGGTACAGCCCTTGGCCTTGCCTTTCAGGTCGTGGACGATATCTTGGATGTGGTAGGAGACCAGGAAAAGATAGGAAAGCCTGTTGGCTCTGACCTGAAAAACCAAAAGGCCACCTACCCGGCACTTTTTGGCATTGATAAGGCAATTGAAAAGGCCAAAGATCTCAAGGAAGAGGCACTTTCATCCCTTTCGGATTTTGGTCCTGAGGCAGAACCCTTGAGGGCCATTGCCACTTATGTGGTGGAAAGAGATAGATAATGAGGAGTGTTCGATAATATGAGCAGTTTACTTGACAAGATAGACTCACCTGACGATATCAAAGGACTTAGCCACAAGGAGCTGGTACAGCTGGCATCCGAGATAAGAAAGACCATAGTAAACACGGTCGCAGAGAAAGGGGGCCATCTGGCACCAAGCCTGGGGGTTGTAGAGCTGACCCTTGCCATACACTATTGTTTCAATTCTCCCAAGGACAAGATCATATGGGATGTTGGGCATCAATCTTACGCCCACAAACTCATCACTGGAAGACGTGACAGGTTCTCTACCTTGCGCCAACAAGACGGCATCAGTGGCTTTCCCAAAAGGAGTGAAAGCGAACACGACGCCCTTGACACAGGCCACAGCAGCACATCCATCTCTGCGGCCTTGGGCATGGCCACGGCAGCTTCCCTCAAGGGAGAAGACAAAAAGGTGGTAGCTGTAATAGGTGATGGCTCGATGACCGCTGGCATGGCCTTCGAGGCCCTCAACAATGCAGGTCACCTCAGGAAGGACCTGATAGTCATACTGAACGACAACGAGATGTCCATCTCTCCCAATGTAGGCGCCTTGTCGTCTTTTCTGAGCAGGAAACTCACGGGCAGGGTTGCCACGAGGCTCAAAAAAGAGATGGAATCCTTTTTGAAACGCTCTGGTGTAGGTGAAAACATCTGGCAGGTACTCAAAAAGAGCGAGGACTCCCTCAAGAGCCTATTGACCCCTGGCATGCTATTCGAGGCCCTACAATTCGAATATGTTGGCCCAATTCCAGGACATCACATAAGGACCCTTATCGAGACACTTCAGAATGTCAAAAACGTGCCAGGCCCCGTCCTTGTTCATGTCCTCACCAAGAAAGGCAGGGGCTATCCCCCAGCTGAGGAGCACCCGGATCTCTTTCATGGGGTTGGTCCGTTTGACATAGCAACGGGTAAGCCCAAAAAGTCCGATGTGCCCAAACCCCCTGCATATACCCAGATTTTTGGACAGACCATTGTAAGACTTGCCAAGGAAGACCCGAAAATCGTTGGGATAACCGCGGCCATGCCTGCAGGAACAGGCCTCAAGCAGTTGCAGGAAGCGCTACCCGATAGATTCTTCGATGTGGGGATTGCCGAGCAGCACGCGGTAACATTTGCCGCAGGCCTGGCGCTCGAAGGTATGACACCTGTGGTCGCCATCTATTCCACTTTTCTACAAAGGGCCTTCGACCAGATAGTCCATGATGTCTGCCTGTCCAATCTCCACGTTGTATTCGCCTTGGATAGAGGTGGGCTTGTGGGAGATGATGGCCCCACGCACCACGGCGTCTTCGACTTATCTTTCCTGAGAATGATCCCCAATATGGTGGTCATGTCACCCAAAGATGAAAATGAACTCCAACACATGCTTTACACAGCCGTGAAACACGATGGTCCCATTGCTGTTCGTTATCCAAGGGGCACGGGTGTGGGCGTCAGCCTGGATTGGCAACTGAACACTCTACCCATTGGCAAGGCCTCTGTGGAACGTCATGGCGATGATATTGCCATATTGGCCATAGGTCATCATGTACATACTGCACTTCAGACGGCAGACGAACTGAAAAAGGACGGGGTGAAGACCACGGTGGTGAACATGAGATTTGTAAAACCCCTTGATCGGGAAATCATCGTGGATGTAGCCAGAAACACTGGCAAGATCATCACCATTGAAGAAAATGCCCTGATGGGAGGGTTTGGTTCGGCTGTTCTCGAGGTATTGACAGACAGCGGTATCCAAAACGTACAAGTCAAGCGTCTTGGCCTCCCGGATAGATTCATAGAACATGGCAGCCAGGAGAATCTGAGACGCGAGGCAGGAATAGACGTGGCCTCCCTTCTGGATGCGGCACAAACACTTCTCCATGACACAGGAGCCGAACATCAAACACCAGCCAGGGTCCACTCCCTCAGGGTATAGCTCCTGGAGGGCCTTGTGGGAGTCGATATAGACCAAGGTTTGTAACTTACTCTATTGACGGGGATTTTATGGGTTTGGTTTGCACATCGATCTTTAACAAGATAGTTTCATTGACACTTGAGAAATACAGCATTAAATTAGCTGGCCAGTTGTGTGGCAGGAGGTCTTGACTGAAACCAATATCCACACAGCCATCTTGGCCGCATGCACTATTTCATGATCATGTTCTAGGCCTCTTTATCAAAGGGAGATAAGGTTTTATGTTTGGGCTGGGATTGCCGGAACTGCTGATAATACTTTTCATAATCCTGATCATATTTGGGGCGGGCAAGCTTCCCCAGATTGGGGAGGGCCTTGGAAAAGGTATCAGCAATTTCAAGAGATCTCTCAAACAGGATGAAGATGAAGAAAGCCCAGACAAAGAAACGACTCCAGATAAAAAATAAGATATCCCTTAGACCCTTCTCTGATCATTCTAAACACCTTACCCGAGAAAGACTCCATGAATTCTAAAAAAGCTGAATCCAAGTCCAATATGATACTGAATTTTTTCTCATCAGTGAAACTGGCCATAACCCTGTTCATCCTGTTGGCTGCCACGTCAATCATAGGAACGGTGCTGCCACAGGGAGAGACGTTACAATTCTATCTGGAAAACTTTGGTCCGACCTACTTCAAGATAATAAAATCTCTTCAGCTCTATGACACCTATCACTCCTGGTGGTATCTGTCACTCCTGGGCCTCTTTAGCATAAATCTGATCGTATGCACCATCAGGAGGCTGCCATATACCTTGAGACTCTATCAAAAAGATGCCCTTGATCTTTCCAAGGATGACATTGCCAGGCGCCCTTTCAAGAGGATCTGGAACATAAAAGGAAAGGCGGATGACACAGCCCTGCACCAACGGCTGAGATCTCTGTTCGAAAAAGCTGGTGGCAAGGTCAAGTTCAGATCCAATGTCCAGGGCGGAGAGCTGTACCTCATAGAAAAGGGGAAGTGGAACTACTGGGGCGTATATTTCATCCATGTGAGTATCCTCATCATCTTCGTTGGGGCAATCTTTGGGACATTCACAGGCTTCAAGGGCAGAATCATGCTCTTGGAAGGAGAGACGACCAATCAGGTCATGAGGGTTGACCAAGCAGGCAACATCGAGACCATCCCCCTGGGATTTTCCATCAGGTGTAACAAATTCAGGGTGGAATTCTATCCCAGTGGGGCCCCAAAGCTTTTTCAGTCAGACCTTTCCATTATCAAGGATGGAAAAGAGGTGAAAAAGAAATCCATATTGGTCAACGATCCCCTGTCCTACAATGGCATAACCTTCTATCAATCCACTTACCAGGCCCTCCCCGAAGTGTTAGTCAAGATAACCGCCTCCAATGGTAAACAAGAGCTACTCCGCATATCGGCCTTTGAGAAGACTGCCTGGCCTGGAACTGGCCTAATGTTAGGTCTTATAAAATTTCTCCCCAATGTACATGGCGCCCCTGCTGCCAGGATATACATTGGGGATCAGGCTGGCAATGGTGATGCCTTATGGCTACTAAAGGGACATGACAAGGAATACCAGGCTGGCCATACTACCTACAGGATCTCTCTGGTAGGTGGAGGTGAAAAATACATGACAGGCCTCCAGGTCAAGAAGGATCCTGGGGTATGGATAGTGTGGTTGGGATGCACTATGCTTATCCTGGGCTTTGCCGTAGTCTTCTGGGTACCTCATCAGAGGTACTGGCTTTGGATTGGACGTGGCAGCAGCGACTTGGAGATCATCCTTGCTGGCCAGACCAATAAGAACAAGGTCTCGTTTGAGAAACACTTCAGGAGACTTGAAGCAGAAATAGAAAACCATATAGGAGATGCATAAATGCAGATAACTAGCTCTTTTCTATTGAGTTTGACCACCTTTTTCTATCTTGGGGCAGCAGCCGTTTATCTGCTTTACTGGATATTTCGCTTGGAAAAGGTGGGGCTCCTCGCCACCCTGATCACCATCTCTGGATGGTGCATCGAGACTGCAGGGATAGCCCTTAGATGGAAGGAATCCTACGCCTTGGGTTATGGACACGCACCCTTATCCAATCTATACGAATCACTGATATTCTTCTCCTGGGTGACCATTCTCGTGTACCTCGTGGTTGAATTCAAGACCAAGAACAGGGTGATCGGGGCCTTTGCAACCCCTTTTGCATGCCTCGCCATGGCCTATGCCTCATTCAGTCCAAACGTCCAGGACACCATACAGCCCCTCATACCGGCCCTCCAGAGTAATTGGCTGATAGCACACGTGATAACCTGTTTTCTGGGATATGCATCCTTTGCAGTGGCCTGTGGTTTTGGCATCATGTATCTGATAAAGGGAGACGGCAAAAGTGGCAGTCTTCTGAGCGCCTTGCCTTCCAAAAAGGTGCTGGATGAATTGATGCATCAGACAATAATCTTTGGCTTTCTGTGGCTCACCGTCGGCATCATCACTGGTGCAGTATGGGCCAACCAGGCATGGGGCACCTATTGGAGTTGGGACCCCAAGGAAACCTGGTCACTGATAACATGGTTTGTCTATGCAACCGCTCTCCACGCCCGATTTGTCCGGGGTTGGGCTGGTAAAAAGATCGCCTATCTTTCCATAATAGGTTTTATCTCTGTCATTTTTACCTATTTTGGTGTAAACTTCTTGTTGTCCGGGCTGCATAGTTATGGATCGAGCTAACACTTCTGTAATAGGCAGACCTGCCAATACATACGCAACCGATCTTGGAGGTATATCATGTTTGGATTGGGCACCCAGGAACTGTTGATAATCTTGATAATCGCCCTATTTCTCTTTGGTGGCAAAAAGCTTCCAGAGATAGGAGCAGGCCTAGGCAAAGGGCTGAGGGCATTCAAGAAGGGCCTCAATGAGATAAACGAGGAAATCAAACCCGAGGAAGACAAGACCAAGTTGGAAGAAGGAAAGGCCAAGACGACACCGACCCACTAAATCGGCCATGAAATGGCCTAATGGCCGTGCATTAATCCTGGCAGCAGGCAAAGGGACTAGGCTTTTGCCTGTTACCAAGGCCATTCCCAAACCCCTATTCCCTGTCCTTGGCATACCTGCCATAGAGCGTATTGCCAAGATTCTCTCAATCCCTGGGATCTGTCAAACCGCAATCAATGTTTTCCACCTAAAGGATCAACTCATCGAGTGGGCCTCATCCAATGGTCGCCAGGATCGCTTCACAATCCTGGAAGAAAGGCTACTTCTTGGTACAGGTGGGGCAGTCAAGAACGCCTTTGGAAAAATGGGCTATGATAGGCCACTACTCATCTATAATAGTGACATAATAAGCAATCTTGACCCAACCCGGTTAATCGAATGCTATTATGCAATGGGTGCTCCGGCATCCCTCTTGTGTGTGCACCACAGGTCCCCCTTCAACAAGCTCTGCATTAAAAAGGGACAGGTAGTCGGCTTTGATGAAAGGGGGCCAAGCAGCTTGGCATACACTGGAATTGCAATCATTTCCCCGGAATTGTTCAGGGATGTTGTCCTCAAGCCTTGTTCCCTTGTCGACATATGGCAGGATGCAATCGAAAAGGGACTATCGGTAAAGGCAATACATGGGAAAGAGATCACTCGTAGCGGAGAAGACTGGACATGGAACGACATTGGTACACCTTGTGGTTACCTGAAGGGAAACTGGACACTTCTCGCAAGGAGCCAAGAAAGACAATTCATCTCGAGCCAAGCATTCCTTGGGAAAAACCTGAGGCTTGAAGGGAAAATATATATTGGAGACAAGGCAATCATAGGAGATAATACTACTATCAAGGACTCTATCATTTGGCCACTGGCCGAGATAGGAGGGAACATGCATATTGAAAATTGCACTGTAACACCCTATGGCACCCTGCCTTGCATACTTGGACGAAATGATGGCTGAAGAAGCCTCGACACAACTCGCAAACTGCATAACTTGGCAGGATCAGTCAATACTCCAGTAGATCTATCCTGATCACAAGGTCTTAGACATGAAATCAGAAGACAACAATAAATCCACAGGGCTCAAGATCCTTCTGAAGATGGTTGAGCTATACCTTGCCACATGTCCCTTGGTACTCACTGGCAATCCATCTTCCCAACAGATGCTCCAGGAAAAGAGGCAGGTGATAGCTGCCCTGTGGCACAGTGCCCTCATCTATACCTTGTACCATTTTAGAAATAACCCTGCAGCCGTAATGGTAAGCGCGAGTGCAGACGGCGAATGGGTAGCCAGAGTACTCAGTCTTTGGGGACAAATTCCTGTCAGGGGCTCCAGGTTGAAAGGTGGCCTAAATGCCATCAAGGATATGACAAGACTGTTAAACGAGGGCTTTCTCTCTGCTGGTATCGTGGCCGATGGTGCCACAGGCCCTGCATGTATAGCCCAGAAAGGCCCTGTCATCCTGGCACGGAACACGGGCATCCCCATAGTGCCTACGGGATTTGCTGCCAAACCAGCCTTTTACTTTCACAGTTGGGACAGGATGGTGCTACCATGGCCCTTTTCCAGGATAGCCATGGTATACGGTCCTCCAATCCTCGTGCCTCATGAGGCAAAGGGGAAAGAACTGGAAAAATTTAGACACCTCCTTGAAAAGGAACTCAACAAGGCTACAATCAAGGCCAGAAGAATTATAAAAAGCAAGGGCCCCAGATGAAAGATTGGCATGAGCTAAACCAAGCATCCAGGGCCGTAATCCTTGACCTGAGAAAAAACGGCCCCGATTGCGCCAAGTTTCTTTCCAGGCGCCTGAAGACAGACCTTGCTACCTGCATGGATCTCTTGGCAAGCCTGGAGACTGGGGGCTGGCTTCAACGCGTCAAGGGTACATTTTTGTTCAAGAGGGGCTTCAGACGTCCTAAGCACATGAATCATACCTATTATGAAATAACAAAAAAAGGAGAAAGACATCTCAGATTCCTTGCGAGAAGAGGACTGATCTGATCTACTTGTCAAATGTCATTCATACAAGATCTTTTCAACACATTACATATCAATTGGCTTGATCTCTTTCTGGGGATCACCTTCCTGGTCATAATCGTAAGGGGCTTCATGAGAGGCTTCAGCCAGACTGCAACGAGCCTTTTGGGGGTCTTGGCTGGCTTCTGGGCGGCAGTCTATCATTACGAATTCGTTGCCAGACAGCTATCGGTCTTCATAACCAATGAGGTAGGGAGAAAGCTATTGGCCTTCTTGCTCCTGTTTATTGTAATTTACCTGTGCTTCGTAATCGCGGGGATCTTGCTCCAGGGCTTTTTCAAGGCGCTTCACTTGTCATGGTTCGACAAGATACTTGGTGGGATCTTCGGCTTTATCAAGGCGGCCATCATAACGGGTGTCGTAATATTTATCCTCACCTTGACCCTGCCGGAAAACAGTAAATTGATAACCAATTCCTACCTCTATCCAAAGGTGAGTTCACTGGCCAGGATCATGACAGCCATGGTCCCTGAACATCTCAAAGGCCAATTCATGTGGAAATGGCGTAGGGCCCAGATGAAATTTTATCACACCCACAAGAAGGCCATCTAAGCCCACTCAAGGGGGCCTTCCAAAGATAGGTACCTTGAAGGGCATCACAACTCAAATAGTCCAGGGGAAATGACCAACAACGAGAAAAGGACCTTTGAAAAGATAGCCATCGAATCTGCCATCAAGATCGTGGCCGTAGCTGCCCTTGTCATATGGACCTACCAGATAATCCACCCGTTCATAATGCCTGTCATCTGGGGAATAATAATTGCTATAGCCGTGGATCCATTTATAGCCAGGTGTGCAAATGCCCTTGGTGGACGAAGAAAACTCGTCTCCATCCTCTTTGCCATTATCATCATTGTCGCACTAATTGTGCCAGTGGTCATGCTGTCGTCTTCATCCATCAAGGCCTTGCAACCCCTGGTAAAAAACATGGGACAGTGGCATATAGTCATCCCTCCCCTGCCCTCGGGTGTGGAAAACCTACCCGTAGTCGGCCATCACATATCCAAGCTCTGGAGCCTTGCCTCCACTAACCTTGGAGAGCTCTTGAAACAGTTCGAACCCCAGATCAAGATAGCTGCTGGCTACATCCTGGGCCTGGTGGGTGGGGGCGTAAAGGCTGTATTCATGTTTTTGATTGCCATAATCATTGCATCAGCACTGCTCGCCACTGCTGAAAAATCCACTGCTGCCATGCAGAAGGTGGTTCGACGCTTTGCCGGTGCCAAGGCAGAAGAGATAAACTGCCTTGCCACATCCACCATAAGGGCGGTAATGCTTGGAGTGGTTGGAGTTGCCATTATCCAGTCCGTCCTTGCTGCGGCTGGGATGTTGGCCGTGGATGTCCCATTTGCAGGTGTCTGGGCAGTGCTGGTACTCGTATGTGCAGTTATCCAGCTTCCTCCAATCCTCGTCCTTGGCCCTGTTGCTGCATGGGTATTTTTAGAGATGGACAATACAACCGTGGCAGTGATCTTTCTCATCTGGTGCATCCTTGTCAGCATGAGTGATAGCCTATTGAAACCCATTTTCATGGGCAGGGGCGCAGATATACCAATGCTGGTTATATTATTGGGGGCACTTGGTGGCATGATGCTCTCAGGCATAATAGGACTTTTCATAGGTGCTGTGGTCACAGCCATCAGTTATACACTCTTCATGGCATGGGTAAACGAAGTAGATGAACCCGAGGAAAAACCCGGTGATCTCGCCTGATATATCTAATCAGCTACCACGGGCCTGAAACCATTCTTCAACAAAGAGATCAACCCGCACCTTCTCATGTCTATTAACTTGAGATCCTGGTGCCTGCCAGTAACCTCGACACGAGGAAGACAGTGGGTATAATGCCTGTGGACTGGAAAGATAGCCCCTTCCCTCATTGTCACAGCAGTTTTGAAGCCACATCTCTTCACCAGATCGAATTCTCTTGGGCCAGCCTCTTCCTTGGAACCAAAGGGATAAGCAAAGTGATGAACAGGACCCTTGAGCTTAGCCTCCAAGATGTGTTTGGAATCCATGACCTCCCTTAGAACAGCATCCCTGGTCAACTTCCTGAGATTCAAATGATTCACTGTATGGGCCCCTATTGTCACCAAGGGATCTTTGGCCATCTCCAACAACTTCTTCCAGCTAATCTGATAAGAGTTGTAGTCCAAGAAATTGATCTCGACCTGGGGGAATATCCTTTTCAGCAAGGACGAGACCTGCTCCTGGGGAAGTTCCATGAGGATCTGGCGCAATATGTTATAGGCCTGTTCCTTCTTTGCCTTTGAGGATACGTCCAGGCAGTATTCCCTCCCCCTGAAAGTGAAATGAATGGGCAGATCAGTTTCAAGCAGTAAGTCCTCCAATATGTACCACCACACAACAGCATCACCCTCGACAAAAGATGTGACCATGTACACGGCAAATGGCGCATTATACCTCTTGAATATGGGATAGATGATGTCATGGACATCAGCATAACCATCATCAAATGTGAAGCAGACGAAAGGTGGGCCTTTGACGCCTGCCTCGAGCCTTTCGTAAAGATCGTCCAAGGAGATGATTTCGTAGTCTCTGCCCCTGAAAAACAACAGAAGCTCCCGGAGAAACCCAGGGCTGATCTCTATCCTGGAACTTGCTCCAATACGCGATCTGCCACCGTCCTTGACAACCCTGTGCATGGCAAGGATCAATCCCTGCCCTGACAGAAATGGGCAGAGAAGACGATACATCCTTGTAATGCCCAAAAGATTTACGATTGACCTGATGAGAATATGTTTCATCGATACAGGAGGTTGGGTTCCATATTGTCCCGGATTATATCTTTTTCAAAAAGACTAATTCGCTATAGAGATTGTCCACTATTTCAGGCCTGATATCCTCGGAGCACATCAGCCGTGGGTATCGAAGCTCGTACGAAAACCCCCCAAAGGCCCTATGGCCTTTGAGGAGCCGACGATCCACGACAGTGAAGAACGTCTTGTTCAAAATGAAAAACCTTCTCTGTATACGGCCTAAATTTCTCAAAAAGAGCCCCACATTACTCACATGGTAGACCTGTGTAAAATTCACCCCCCTTTTCCTCACCTTATTGAAGAGGATTAGACAATATTCACCACTCTTTTCACCATTCCAGAGCAGAATGTGTCTGCACCAATGGGGACTGTGATCCTTCAACAGGATCTTGTCTCCAGGGCTCAAAACAAGAGAGACCAGTCCTGGCTCGCTCAACATCTCGTAGCCCAAGGAAGCCCATCCAAAGGGAAGCATTGGCAGGATCATCACAGAGCTTTCGAGAACTGTGAAATTAAACTTTTTTAGTACCAGACTTGCCTCCCTGGAAGGGGTAAGGCTTGTAACGGTCAATCCTTTTTCCCTCAAAAATGGCATCAACAGAAGTAGACTCTGGGATCGAAATTCTTCCAATACATACCAACAAAAAAGATTACAGACAGGATATCTGTCCTCCTCGAACAAGCGCTCATGAAAAAGGCCGCCGAGAAATCCAACTGCCTTTCTGCCTTCCATGAGAACATAGCCGAAGTAATCCCTTTTCCCTTTCCAACTGGCCGAGAATAGATGAAACCAGTCTTCTGATCCCATATCTGGCACATCAAAGTGTTCAAGGAGGGGTAGGATATCGGGAAAAAGGTCAATGGTTGCCTTTCTCAGTTCAGCCATCAGCTTTGAGTAGTCTCACATGCAACAGAACCAGATTCATTAGTGCGTCTTCTCACCTTTTTGAATCTCTCACTAAGGTCTATATTTTCTACGATATTGATCTTGACCGGGACCTTCCAAGGCTGGAGATGCATATAACAGGCCTTTTTTATACGCGTAATACACTGTCTCGAATCCTCTTTTTTCACCAGACTTACGTCTGCACACACAATATTGCCTGTAATATTGTTTCTCTCTCCATAAACCACTACTTCGGCAATATTGTCCAGGGTCTGAATAAAATCTTCCACCTCGGTGGGAGAAACCTTTTCACCACCTACATTTATGATGTCACAGGCCCTTCCGTGAATCCTGTAATAGTCCCCGTCCTGCTCCACCCTGTCACCAGTTATGAACCAACCATCTCGTGTAAAAGGACTGGGGGCATTGAGATAACCCATCATGGCAGAATGGGCCTTGATCTGAAGCACCCCGTCGACCACCCGGGTTTCAAAACCCTCTCCACCAAGCTTGACCCACAAGGAGTCCGAACTCCTGGACTTGGAACGCAGGGTGCCTACCTCTGTGGTGCCATATTTCTGGAGGATAATCACGTCTGGAAACAACTTTGCGCATTTGTCCAGGGTGGACTGAAGCATCACCTCTGAACCATAGGCTATGTATTTCAGTGAAGACAGATCATATCTCTTGTATGCCTCACTGTATATCAAAAGGTTGATAAAGGTGGCCGATACAGGCAATACCTCCACCTTGTATCTTTCTATGGCCCGGCAGACTGCATCTGGTGAACGCTCCTCAAGGGTCACGAGGCAACTCTTGTTTGACAGACAATAAAAGAGGGTATCGATACCTGCGATATGGTCAAAGAGAAGGAATGCCAGGGTAACAAAATCGTGTCTTGGGGTCTGGTACTTCTTGAGAAGCCGGATCATATCGTGGAGAATGGCCTTGCTCTTGCCTGTAGTCCCTGATGAAAACAATACGAGGCCAGCATGGCCTCTTTTGCGAAGCTTGTCATACAATTCGTGTTCACCTGGGTACCCAAGCGGTATTATCTCCACATGATCGTTCTTGTCAAGCACGAAGGCCTTCTGCCCACTGGCTATCCTGATGAACTCCGGCTTTTTTTGTTCCACTGCAGCAGTCAGGGGCACTATGATACAGCCACGCTCGATGAGGGCCAGCATGAGTGCTACAGCCTCGGGAGAAAAATCAGCCTCCAAGACAGTGACCGTACCCTTGGTCACCCCTTCTTGAGACAGCCTTTTCTGCCAGTAGGCGATACGCTCCACCAGGGAATCATAGGAGTATGTCTGATCTCTCCAGACGATTGCCGGCCTGGTGCCAGCCTCCTCAAATCTTTCGAGCAGGAATCCTATAGCCATCTTGATCTGTCTTCTCACACGCCACCGAGATAGATTACCTGGCCGGTGATGAAATCGGATTCCGGCCTGATGAAGAAATCAATGACATTCGCAATGTCCTCCATCTTGCCATACCTTGGTATGGCCTGACGCTGCAGGAGCGCATCCAACTTGTCCTGGGGGACGGATCTTATGAGATCCGTCTTTATAGGCGTGGGCCCAACGGCATTCACCGTGATGCCAAAGGGTGCCAGTTCCCTGGCCAACACCTCGGTAAGGCAGACCACGGCTGCCTTGGATGCTGCATATACGGCCTCTCCTTCGAGTTTTAATGGTGTGGCAATGGTTGCAAAATTCACTATGCGTCCATAGCCTTGGGCCTGCATGAGCTTGGCCGCCTCCCTGCAAAACAGGAATGTCCCGATTATATTGGTGTCCACTATCTTTCTCACACTCCGATAGGGTGTAAGGAGACAATGATTCATCGAGGCCACGCCTGCATTGTTGACGAGGATATCCAGTCCGCCGTATTCCTTGCGAATGGTGCTGAATATCTTCAATGTTTGGGCCTCATCTGAGACATCTGCACAAAAGTGCCTGTAATTTTTCAGATCGAATTCGGCTTCACCCCGGCTACAACCACAGACCATGAAGCCTCTTGCAGCATAATAACGAACAAGAAACGCCCCTATGCCCTTCCGAGTGCCTGTAATGAAGATACGTTTTCTATCCAGTCCCATGAGTGGATGGTACCCCTGAGACCTCTCCTAAGAGTTTACTGATATAATCGGCAAGGGAGCCAATGCTCCTGAATGGACTGTTTCTTTGAGACAATGCCCTCTCGTCTGCAAGGGTGATCGAGGTCCCGAAAACTTCGGCTATTCTTTGCTCAACTGCGACAATGAAGGATACAAGCCCTATAGAATCAAGAACGCCACCAGCCCCGAACAAACGGGTGTCCAGGGCTTTTTCTAATCTCTGTCCCTGAGGTCGAAATTCGTTGATCTCATCTATTGCCTCATAGAGGGCAGATACGATTTTATCTTTATCGATCACAACAATCTCTCTTGGGGAAGATATCTCTAAAAAATTTTAACGATAGAGATAAATTACTTTAAATTATATCACAAACAACAAACTAATGACACATCAAAGACTATGGATAAACTATCTATAAAACAGTACTTACAAACAGATAGATAGGGTTCTTTTCAAGAGGCTAACATTATGGAAAAATGAAGTCAATCTCTCAAGACCATGAGAATGCCTGTGCCCTCGAGTCTTGAACCCGGATTATGCAGCTTCACAAGCTTGCCGAAGAGTTAAAAGGGAGCTCTAAAACATACTTTGGTACTTTAACATGGATTATACACTTCAAATGCCTGGGTAAAAATTTTTATAGAAAATCAGATAATTATCTGCATTTTTCGTATAAATACTCTCAGCCAAAAGTGAAGATTTTTCTGCTCTAAAAACGTAGACATTTGAAGCCGCAAGGGGCTTGCAATCTTACCGAATCTGCTTTGTTGCCAGGTGTTTGAAGTACCCAAAAGTACGTCTGCATGCCCTCTGCCGCGCATATTCGGCAAATTTGTGAAGCTGCATAATCGGGTTTAAGTGCCCTACAACATGGGATCAGATGCATGCCAACCATGGAATCATTCACAGGTTAACCCTGATAGGATCCTTGTCTGTGTCATGTATCCATGTTAAAACAGCCAATCTCCAAGGCCCTTATAGCCCAAGACCTTGCGCCATGAATTTGTGTCTCTGGGGGCAGAGTTTTTTGGGCCACTTATTAATCGACCTCCTTGGTTTGCATATGCCTACTGAACAATCCAATACATCACAAATAGAGATAAGCATCAATGAAAAATGGTGTAAACGGTGTGGGATATGTTCTGCATTCTGTCCAGCAGACGTATATGAAACAGATGCTTTTGGCTTCCCCCATGCGGCCAACGTGGACAGTTGTACCAGTTGCTTCACATGTGTCGTCCTCTGTCCTGATTTCGCCATAGACATCTCAACCAAACAGAGTACCTCCAAGCAGCAGGAGATGAATAGCTTGTAAGATGCCGTATCCCATGAACAATGACAACATCCAGCTGATGCAAGGCAACCGCGCCTGTGCAGAGGCGGCCCTGGCAGCAGGCATGCGTTTCTTTGCCGGCTATCCCATCACCCCTTCGTCTGAAATAGCAGACTTTCTGTCTTCTGCCCTGCCAGCAGTTGGCGGAAACTTTATCCAGATGGAGGATGAGATCGCCAGCATGGGGGCTATAATCGGGGCATCCCTCACAGGCATAAAAACTATGACTGCTACCTCAGGCCCTGGCTTTACCCTCATGCAGGAACTCATAGGATTTGCAGCACTATGTGAGATCCCATGTGTCATTGTCAACGTACAACGTGGAGGACCTTCAACAGGTCTTCCCACATCCCCTGCCCAGGCAGACGTGATGCAGTGCAAATGGGGATCTCATGGGGATTACCCCATGGTAGTGCTTTCGCCATCCTCGGTCCGGGAAACCTTCGATTTGACCATACATGCCTTCAACATAGCGGAAGAGCTCAGGACCCCTGTGATATTGCTTTCAGATGAGATTGTAGGCCATCTCTATGAACGTATCAGGATACCTGACATCTCGAACCTGTCCCTGATCGATAGAAAGCGTCCCACAAAACCGCCCCCTGGCAGATATGAGATCTACCATACCTCTGAACCAGACGGTATCCCTTGCATTCCTGACATCGGGACAGGGTTCCATTGCCACATCACAGGGCTCATCCACGGAAAAGATGGCTTCCCCACCCGTGATCCAGACAAGGTAAGGGACTTGCTCAAGCGTCTTCACGGCAAGATCGATTCCAGAAAGAGACGGATCTGCCTGATGGAAAAGAGGGAAATGGAAGATGCCAGAATAGTCCTTTGTTCCTTTGGCGCCACTGCCAGATCCTGTTTCCAGGTGGTCAGGGAAGGCCGATTGGAAGGGCTGAAGATAGGCGGGATCAATCTCAAGACACTATGGCCCTTCCCAGACTTTGTCTTCCAGGAACTGCCAAAGTCTGTGGAAACTGTAGTGGTTTGTGAAATGAACCAGGGCCAGGTAGCCGGACTGGTCCGTCAGGCTACTGGTAACAGATTGAAGGTAGTTGGGATCAACAAGTGCTCAGGCACGATAATAACCCCAGGAGAGATAAGAAGTGCTATCGACAGGCCTATCTGAGATAAAAAGGCACCTGCGTACCCATCGCCTACCCCACATCTGGTGCCCTGGATGCGGAAATGGCATCATTACCCAGGCCTTTCTGAGGGCAGTAGAAGCCCTCTGCCTTGATCCAGACAAGACGGTAATAGTATCTGGTATCGGCTGTTCTTCAAGGGTTGTAGAATATCTCGATTTCGACACTGTCCACACGGCCCATGGCAGGGCCATCCCCTTGGCCACGGGGATCAAAATAGTCAGCCCCCAACTCACTGTAGTCGTACTGGCAGGCGATGGTGACATAGCAGCCATTGGAGGCAATCACTTCATCCACGCTGCAAGGAGGAACATAGACCTGACGGTCATCATCTTTGACAACTTCACCTATGGTATGACTGGGGGACAATATTCCCCCCTTACCCCAAAGGGGGAAAGGACAGCCACCTCTCCTGCGGGTTCAGTGGAATCACCTTTCGATATATGTGAACTTGCAAAGGGAGCAGGTGCCACTTTCATAGCACGATCCACCACGTGGCATGCCTTCGACCTTGTTCATCTGATTTCAAGAGGCATAGATCACCACGGTTTCTCTGTGATAGATGTAATAGCAGGATGTCATATAAACTATGGCAAGAGAAACCAGAGAGAAACAGCGGTGAAGATGCTACGCTGGCAAAAAGAACATGGAGTGCCCATTGACATATTCAGGCAGTTGCCAGAGAAGGAAAAAAAAGACCTGTTCCCCATAGGCATTATCCATTCATCCTCCAGGCCAGAATATACCGATGCATATACAAAAGTTGCACGGAGCGGTCTGAATGAATGATGCCAATACCCAAATTCCTCAGGGACGCTTCGAGATAGTAGTCAGTGGCTCTGGGGGACAGGGAATAATCCTGGGGGGGAAACTCCTTGCCGAGACTGCAGCCGTGTACCAAGGATGCCAAGCGGCAATGGTGCCCTGTTATGGACCAGAGGTGAGAGGAGGGGTTTCAACTGCAGAAATCATAATTGATTCAGACCCCATAGACTATCCAAGGATAACGAGGCCGAACATCCTGATCGCCATGTCACAGGAGGCAATGGACAGATATGCCCCCATGCTTGGTCCAGACGGACTGATAATCGTAAACACTACCCTTGTCGAAGACATCCCGGAGCCCTTTGAACATGTATTCAAGGCACCCTTTACAGAAATGGCTGTAAAGATGATGAAGACACCAGTGGTCGCCAATATGATCGCCCTGGGGGCCCTTGCCACACTCTCTCGCCTTATTGCCCCAGAGGCCCTTAAACTGACACTGGAGAAACATGTACCCTCAAAAGTGCTTGACATAGACTGTATGGCTGTGGATCAAGGTGTGAAGATAGCCTGTAAGGCGTATTTTGGCTGGCAGGTATCATGATATTGTCAAAAAGTAGGGTCCCTGGGCCTTCGGACATGTTCGCCCCAAGGAAGTTCTGTTGTTTTTACCTACCAACCGTCCCAAAGGTCCCTTTTTCTGTACTGTTTTATTCGGCTCCTGTGTCTCTTCTCCCTTAGTCGTCTCTCCTTTGCTGCCCTTGGCAGCTTTGTCCTCTTCCTTGGCTTCTTCTCTGAAAGGGCCCATTCCATGAGTTGGGAAAAACGCTTGGTGGCAGCCTCCCTATTTGCCTTCTGGCTCCTATGATACCCAGCAGTTACCTTGAGCACCCCGTTTTGGCTGATGCGTGAGGCCAGGCTCTTCCTTATTCTTATCTTTTCCTCTTCTGTAAGGCTCTTGGAGCCATCGAGATCAAAATTCAGTGTAACACGTGTATTCACCTTGTTGACGTTTTGTCCTCCTGGCCCACTAGACCTGGAGAATGTGAATCGCAGCTCCCTCTCAGGTATCTCTATTCCATTTTTGATGGTTATCACCCTTTTCATTTTCGTTCACCCGTAAGACCAAGTAGAGTCTCCCCAAACAGTCATTGCTCACACCCTATATGATCACACCTGTAACGTCATTTCCTGCCCTAACCATTCCCATCCTGACATTGACCCGGCTTAATAATATAAGGCCCATCACGAAAAACAGCACCAAAGGAAAAATGGCGATACGACAACTGCCTGTCATCTGTATGGCAGCAGAAAAGGCAAGGGGACCTATCCATGAGGTACCCCTCTCACTTATTTCGTAAAAGGCAAAATATTCAGCCTCGCTCCTTTCAGGGATGAGCTGAGAGAACAGAGAGCGGCTCAGGGCCTGGGAACCACCAAGTACCAGGGCCACCACCGCCCCCATGAAAAAAAGCTCTGCGGTGTTATGAAGGAAGACACATGCATAAATAGTCACAAGTGACCAGACAAACAGGGATAACATTATGGCCTTCTTTGCCCCTATCCAGCCAGTCAACCACCCAAACAATAAAGAACCCGCAAAGGCCACAAACTGGATCATGACAATAAGATAGACAAGTATCTTGGCATCCACACCCAGTTCCTCGGATGCGAAGATGGTGGCGACCACGATGACCGTCTGGATGCCATCGTTGTAAAACAGATAGGCTGTCAGAAACTTGAGGGTCTCAGGATAATTATGGTACATGGAGTGAAGGGTATGGAAGATCTGCCTGAAGCCGTTTCCAAGAGATGCACCTTCGGTGAACACGTACTTGTTGGGCTGACCATTACTGAGATACCTGGCAGGAAACATCAAGGTGAATAGCAACCACCACCCTCCTGCAAAAGCCAGAGACAGACGAACTGCCAGTTCCTGATCTGCCATCCATCTAAAAAATACAAGGGTTATCGCCAGTGCTATTCCCCCGCCGAGGTATCCCAAGGCCCACCCAAAGGAACTGACCCTGTCCCGTTGTTCTGGTGATGCAATATGGGTAAGAAAGGCATTACACAGGACAATCGATGCCCCAAAAGCAAAATTTGCCAGGACGAAAAACAGGCCCCCAAGCAACACGGCTCCCTTCGTGCCCACTGCCAATAAGTCAGGCCTTATGAAATAAAGTAAAAGCGTTGCAATAGAGCCAGTGATGGCAAAGCCTACGAGCATCTCCTTTTTCATGCGGGCATTATCGGCCAATACACCGATAAGGGGCAAAAAGACAACCTGAAGCAATACAGAGACAGAGACACAGGCAGGGAAGAAGGCACTTGGCTCAATGGAAAACCCATTTATGACCACTCCTCCGACTTTTTCTCCAAGACCTGTGAGATATGGTCCCAGAAGCGTTGTTACAACAATGGTACTAAAGGCAGAATTGGCCCAGTCGTACATGGCCCAACCAAACACTTCGGCCCTGACACCATGAATCTTGATCTTGGACATGTCCCCCGGTTTACCTATATCAGGCGATTTTCCCATCTTTGTGATGCCTCTGGCCCCAAAGTGTGAAATCAAATCCGTTAGAGGCCGAATCCGCCCGGCAACAGATTTTGTCTCAGGGGACCAACTATGTTAAAAGAATATATGGTGCAAAAAACTCGTTGGATAATATATCCAACAAAAAGGAGGAAGTTAAGATGAGAACCGATTTGAAAAGGATCATTCCCTCTTTGATCTTGGCCATAGCTCTACTGGCTGGTCCCTCTGTCACAATGGGGGAAACAAAGGACACGAGCCCATGTAACTGTTTTCAGAAAGAGATGATGGCCAAAAAGATGATGGCAGGAAAGACAAAGGGCTTCAGGCATCGCATGGGCATGATGGATGAAAAGAATGGGATGTTCATGGCCATGATGGGATGCAAAGGCATGGCAGGATGCATGTTGCTGAAACGGATGTCAGACGAACAGCGACAGAGGTTTTTAGACGATACAGTAGCCCTCAGGCGGCAGATGATGGAAAGGCGTTTCGACTATCTCGAGGCATTGCGCCACCCAGATACCAGCCCTAAGGATCTTGCCCTCATAGAAAAGGACATGTTGAACCTGCGACTGAAGATGTTGGACAAGCTCATCGACAGCAGCCCTAAATAGCAAGCTCAAAACACATTGGCTGGAATTAACACAGGGGGCAGATCGAGTATGTCTTTAGAGAGGCTTTTTTGCTGGGCTATCTCTTCCTGATTCGGTCCCCAAGGCCTGATCTTACAGCCCAGCAGTGGAAGTGGCGTCCCTTCTTGAGTCCAACGCCAATTGCCCCCTTTTGGAGGTAAAGGGCCCAAGACCAAGTTGGTTCAAAAAAGCTCGTGGTCGATGACCAGTAAAATTCTTGCACATTGACAAATGGATGACCTTTGGGAAGGGCTGGAGAATGATGTTGGCAGTCCACGAGGGACTCGAGTTCGTTGATGTTTGGAAGACGCCAATCACCAAGGCCACCAAGTCTTTTGGTATTGAGATTCCTTACGATACCAAAGGCATCCAGCCAGGATATAAGGCCCTGACCCAGGTCGGCGTCTCTGGTCCAGGTAAGGCCGGTGAGATTGTCAAAGACCACCTGGCCTTTCCCAGTAAAACGAGGCTCGGGCCAGGCCACACCTGTCTTGAACTCGCCATCCTGACAAGTGGCTGCACAAGGGATGACACGGCCAATGACATCAAAACAGCTCTTTTGACCAGTGGCTGGTATCAACCTCGAATCTCCCCTTACTGGCCAAACGATACACTCCTGGTCCTTTCTGCCATAAAACATGCGGGCCCCACCAAGATGGATATACCAAGCATAAGACCTGTTGATGGCAGCTGTAGTGGAGGTCCAATACCAGCCGTGGAATACGTTTATAAAAGGGTGCCCAGAGGGCAATACTGGATTCATGGTCTCCATGTGGAGCAGGCTCCTTAGCTCCCTTCGGTTGGGCATACGCCAGTCCGAATAACCCCCATAATTGTCTTTGTTCAATTCATGTAAAAACGCGAAACCTTCTTTCCAGGACATGGGGAAGGTGTTGATATTGGCGTCTCTGGTCCAGGTAAGGCCGGTGAGATTGTCAAAGACCACCTGGCCTTCAAGGCCGAATCTGGAACAGGGTATCTCGACCCCAACCTGATATTCACCATCTTGACCTGTTGCAGAGCATGGGATGATATTGCCATCGACATGGTAACATCTTTCCTGGCCGGTCTTCAAAATATACCTCGGCGGCAATCTCTCCTTCATCTTGGCACATCATCCATGAAACAGGCCATAACCCGTATTAAAGATCCTTCAGCCTTTTGAGTCTCAAGGCATTTGTCACCACTGAGACAGAACTGAAACTCATTGCGGCTGCTGCGATCACTGGAGATAAAACAATACCGAAGTTCGGATAGAGTATTCCTGCGGCCACAGGCACACCGAGAGCGTTATAGACAAAGGCAAAAAAGAGATTTTGCTTTATATTGGCCATGGTTGCCCTACTGAGTTTTCTCGCCCTTACGATACCTGTAAGATCCCCCTTCACCAATGTGACATCAGCGCTCTCCATGGCAATGTCAGTACCAGTACCCATGGCTATACCCACATCTGCTTGGGCCAGGGCTGGTGCATCGTTTATGCCATCACCAGCCATGGCAACAACACGGGCCTTGGCCTGAAGCCCTTTTATTGCCTCTGCCTTTTGCTGTGGCAGCAGTTCAGATATTGCCTTGTCTATTCCAAGTTTCCTGGCGACAGACTTGGCGGTCTCCTCATTGTCTCCTGTGAGCATGACTATCTCCATACCCTCTCCATGAAGGGTCTCAATTGCCCTGGAGGCAGTAGCCTTGATGGGATCTGCCACCGCCAAGAGGCCTGCAGGTTTTCCATCCACTGCCACGAACATGACCGTTTGCCCTTCAGATGCCAAAGAGGTAGCCTCCTTGTCCATTTGGGATGGGTCAACAGAAAAATCGACCAGTAACCTCCTATTTCCAAAGAGGATCTCCCTGCCATCCACTATACCTGAGACACCCTTTCCCGTATGAGACCTGAAGGCCTGGGCATCCATCACCATCAATCCTTTTTTTTGAGCTGCCTCCAAAATGGCAAAGGCCAAGGGATGCTCACTCCCTTTCTCAAGACTTGCGACCAGGCCCAAGATCTCTTCCTCGTCATGACCAGGTACAGGCCTTATGGACACAAGCCTCGGCCTTCCCTCCGTGAGGGTACCTGTCTTATCCACCACAAGGGTATTCACCCTGTGCAAGGTCTCTATGGCCTGTGCGTTTCTAAAGAGCACCCCCATGGATGCACCTTTGCCTGTGGCCACCATAATGGACATCGGTGTAGCAAGGCCTAGTGCACAAGGGCAGGCTATAATCAGCACGGAGACTGCTGCAACGAGTGCGTGGCCAAGTTTTGGCTCAGGACCCAACATATACCAGCCTCCAAAGGCAATTATGGCCACCAATATGACAGCAGGCACGAAATAGCCAGCCACCTTGTCTGCCAGGTTCTGTATAGGGGCCCGGCTGCGCTGGGCATCTGCCACCATCTGGACGATTTGTGCCAACAGGGTCTCTGCACCTACCTTTTCTGCCTCTATTATCAAGCCCCCTGTAGTATTTACCGTTGCCCCGATGACCTTGTCCCCTTTGGCCTTCTTTACTGGTACTGGCTCCCCAGAGATCATGGACTCATCCACCAGGCTGGAACCCGAAACGACCACGCCATCCACAGGTATCTTCTCCCCAGGCCTTATCCTGAGCATGTCGCCCCTCTTTACATGTTCAATGGGAACATCCTCCTCCGAGTTGTCGGGATTTATCCTCCTGGCACTTTTTGGGGCCAGGCCGAGAAGGGCCTTGATTGCCGCACCTGTCTGACTCCTTGCCCTTAACTCCATTACTTGCCCCAATAATATTAGTACTACTATCACTGCAGCGGCCTCGAAATAGACACCCACGGTACCGTGCTGGGAACGCATTATCTCTGGAAAGATCTCTGGAAAGAGGACAGCTACCACGCTGTAGAGATAGGCAACGCTGATTCCAAGCCCTATGAGGGTAAACATATTGAGGTTTTGATTTATTACCGACTGGATCCCTCGGACAAAAAAAGGCCAACCAGCCCATAACACAACTGGAGTGGCCAGCAAAAACTCTATCCATTGCCATGTCTGTTCCTTGACCAATTGATCGAGCACCTGCCCTCCTGGCAACATGGAGCGCATGGCGATAACGACCAGGGGCACAGTCAGGATAGCCCCCATAACAAAACGCCTCAGCATGTCCCTGTATTCTGGGTTCTCCTCATCTCCTTCCAGGGAGATGCTCTTTGGCTCAAGGGCCATACCACATTTAGGACAGAGCCCCGGTCCTATTTGCTCGATTTCTGGATGCATGGGGCAGGTATAGATTGCCCTTTCATCCAGGCTCTCTCCATTGATGACAGGATGCGGTGTTAAATAGGCATGGGGATCCTGCTTGAACTTATTCAAACAGTGTTCGGAACAAAAATGATATTTCTGGCCTTCATACTCAAAGCTTAGATACCGTCCTGGCTCATGGGTCGACATTCCACAAACCGGATCGACATATCGCTCCTGTCCATTTTCATGGCTCGGGCCTGTCATGACACAGTGCTGGCAGCTATCATTTTCCATATTGTTTCCTCTCTGGGCATTCATAGAGTTAGCCATTTCTTAATTTCTATTCTAAAAATAAATATATAAACAATATAACCATCTTTCTTTGAATGGCCAGAGAAGAACAGATAATCCGGGATCATGCACTTCAAACCCGTGAAAAAGACAATTCCCTTGAATGATTACTCGGAAAACCTGTAGGCTGCACAATCCAGGTTCAACTGTCTGGAGATCTCAATGAAATGGATATCCCCTCATAGGATACAAAAAATGGTGATAAGTGAATGAAAAGGGGCAGATCCCTCTACGGAATAATCCCCGAGGACCTGCCCCTTTCGTCCAAATCGCCGAGATCAGACTCAGACGTGAGACGAAAACACTTCCTGATCCCTTGGAGGCTGTTGTAGCCACCCAAGGCACCATCATACAAAAAGTGCCTTGAAAACAGCCATCAGACCGCCTTTTCATGTCTATGGAGACTGAAGTGGGAGAGCCCCTTTTTCAATCTGTCTCCAACCTCCTTGAGCCTGCCAGAGACGTCTTTCACCTCTCTTGCCAATCCAGAGGTATCCTGGGAGGCCTGTACGATCTCTTTCACCCTTTTCACGATAATGCCTGTCTCCTTCTCTGTCTCTTCAGCCTGCCCCCTGATATCGTCAATGGCTATTTTTTCCGTTTCAATACTGTCACGTACCTTTAACGACTGTTCAGAGATGGTGGCTATTGTAGAGGATGCATGGTCGATGCTAACACTGACCCTGTTGACCCCACTTTGTATCTCAGTAACTATCTTTTCTATCTCTTCGACAGAGCCACCTGTCTCCTTGGCCAGCTCCTTTACCTCATTGGCAACGACAGCAAAACCCTTGCCTGCCTCGCCAGCCCTGGCTGCCTCTATGGTGGCATTGAGGGCGAGGAGATTTGTCTGTTCGGCTATAGAACCTATGAGGCTTGTGATCTCCCCTATCTTATTGGAGGATACCACGAGTTCGTTTACTGCCACCTTGACATCAGAGAGTTTCGTCTCTGCATCTTCTGCATTCGTGCTGGAGCTACTCACATGGTTCATCACCTCATCAATAGCATCGTTTACATCTTCAATGGATACGGTGACCTTTTTTACATATTTATTGGCCACTTCTGCCAAGTTTTGTATGTCTGCGGCCACATCCTCTGTCTTGGCCGCTGATACTGCCATTTCATTGGCTGCCCGATCCAATTTCCTTGTCCTTTCGAATACGTCCTGAGAACCTTCGGAGACCTCTTTCAGGATTTCTCCTATCTTTACGACCGTATCGAAAAGCAGATTCTGGATATTGGCCACCTCGTCTCTCCCCTTCAAACGCCTTATGTGGGAAAAGTCGAAATTGCCACTGGAGATTTGATCAAACAATGCGTTCAGTAAAGCAGTCACCGAGTTGAATCTCCTCCTGAGAAACCCTGTAACGGAGATCCCGATGACCAAGGCAAAGATTATGCTCAACCCAAGGACTATTCCGATCACTTTTAGGCGAGAATCGAGCCTATCCTTCTGGGCCCGGGCCAGACTGGAAACCTCAGAGGTCATCTCGCTGGTTAGCCTTCTTACCAACTTGTCCAGATCTCCTGTAAGGGATGCCATACCGGATACCATGCCTTCTTTTTCAGCACGGATCTTGAGAAGCCTCCTCTTCAAGTTGAACATCTCAGTGAGGTCCGACCTCATAGAGAAGCCGGTCTTTTTTACAGTTTTCCTCACATTGTCACCAATAGGCAGACTTGCCAGGGTTTCTGCCAGATGATCTATCTTGTAGGCAGAGGCACTAAACCTCTCTTTCAAGGGCTCAATATATTCCGATGACTCTATCTCCCCGAGCTCTGCCCTTATCAGCAAGAACTCCTGGAACTGGGCCATAAGATCCTTGAGTGCAGATACGGCTTGGTAGTCGGCATTCACCAACTTGTCCACCTTGGCCTTTATCTCTTCTGGGCTCGAAGCTGAAGAGATGCTGTCCCCATCCATTATCAGATTGAGCTCTGCCTCGTCTATTGCCTCGAGGACATCTTTTCTGATTACTGAATAGTCTTTTTGGATCTGTTTTGTCTTTTCCTTCCAAACCGATCCAATATCGTATATCTCCTTGTTTACCTTTACAGCCTCTCTTATGAAATCTCGCAGTTTGTCCACGAGGTCTGAGGCCCCGGGGATAGATGCCATGAGTTCCAGGTCTTTCTCGGCAGTCTGTTGGAAATCTTTCAGCTGGTTGGGGTCAGAGGCCCCGTATATGGAAAATATATCCCCTTTTACGCGCTCGAGAACTACTGCCGCAGATGTATCTTCCCCGGAATTCTTTGTAGTTGAAACTAACAAAGACGACACCTTTTCAAAGCCCCTGAGCCCGTCCTGCATATTAGCATACGACAAAAAACAGATAGCTGTCAAGGCAAGCAATCCAAAGGCAAAAAAGGCTGCTATAAGCCTTGAAATCTTTATTCTGCTTAGCAGTTGTTCCATTTTACCATACCTCTTTTAGTAGTTGACCTGTTGAAACTTACCGTTGCTTATGACAGTGATATAGACCTTTTCCAGGCCCTGGTGGTCTGTCTTGGAAAAGGATATGGGATCGTTTATGCCAAGATCGAAATCTCTCAGATTGTTTGCAGAGGCCACCACCGACTCCCTCGAAAGGTCTTTCCCTGCCTTTGACATGATCTCGGTCAGTGTCTTGGCAGCAAGAAAACCCTCCAGGCTTACGAAACCAGGCTCGAAATCCTTGTAGGCCTCTTTCATGACCTTGGAATATTCTTTCACCCCAGGCAGAGAGGAATCCCACGGAAACGGCACCACCTGGGTCACCAGGACACCTTCACCCTGGGGACCAAGCTCATTGAGCAGGGCCTTGCTACCGACGAAAGAGATATTGATGAACTTGGTATCTGCCAGGCCTATCTTCTTGGCCTTCTTGATAAATTCAGCACAGGGCTTGTAGGCACCTATCATGACTATTGCCTCAGGCTTTAACCTGCGCATGGTAATAACTGCCTTACCTACTGCCACTGTATTCCTGGGATAGGTTGCCTCGCCTGCCATCTTGAGTCCCCGCTTCTCCATTGCCTTCTTGAAACCTGCAAGGCCAGCCCTTCCGTATGAATCATCCTGGTAAAAGATTGCGATCTTTTTGAGTCCCAATTTGTCCGATAGATAGTGAACCATCTCCTCTGTCTCCATATAGTATGAGGCACGGAGGTTGAATACCAAGGGCCTTACAGGATTTCTAAGGAATTCAGCACCTGTGAACGGGAAAAAATATGGTATGGAGGCCTTTTCTGCCAAGGGTACCGATGCCTTTGAGGTAGGGGTGCCCACGTAGCCGGTCAACAGGAAGCAGCCCTCTTTTATGAAGGTCTTTGTATTGTCTATGGCCCTATTGGGCTCATAACCATCGTCCAAGACCTTCAATTTTATCTTTCTGCCATTTATTCCCCCATTCTTGTTGATTCGTGAAAACACAGCATTGAATCCCTTGGTATATTCCCGGCCTAGGAATTTAGCAGGGCCGCTCTGGGCATTTGAAGCACACAGCAATACCGAAGAATCCGTAACACCTTTGACTTGGGCCTGGACATCGTATGGGGAAATAGCTGCCCACATACCTATTGCCGCCACTGTCAAAACGAGCTTGATGAAAATCTTTCTTGAACATACCTTTTTCATAGTTTATCACCCCTTGATCTTTCTCCTGGATTATTTTTAAGTGCATAATCTGGATTTATAATCTTTGATTGCTGTTACAGCTTATCGGAGGCACACCTTGTGCCCATTAATGAGAAAAAACACATGGAAAGGGGAAAAAACATCTCTGGTGACAAAAGGGATGGGGCTTGCCAAGATGGGAAACCCAGGGGATATTTCAGGCCCCAAAAGATCCAGTGCTGGCCTGATATTCTTTCACCCTTGCAGGGATCTGGAAGATGAAGCTGCAACCCTGGTCTTTTCCCTGGCCCTCAGCCCAAATCTTCCCACCGTGCATCTCCACAGCCATCTTGCTGAATGTGAGACCAAGGCCACAGCTACCTATAGATTTGTCGGTCTTTTTGAGTTTTATCTGCTGGAACTTGTCGAATATCTTGTCCCGATATTCTTCTGGAAGGCCTTCTCCACTATCGGTAACCTTGACCCGAAGCTCTTGGGCCTCCTGATGGAAATCCATCACCAGCTTTACAAAACCCTTTTCAGGGGTATGCCTGATGGCATTGTCCATGAGATTGGCAAGCACCCTACTGATCAACATCCGATCCATTTCTATTGGAGGTAAAGGGCCAATCTTTTCGAGATAAAGCTCCACACCTTTCACCGCTGCCTGGATAGAAAATTTGTCTTTGGTCTCCAAGGCCAATTGCCAAGGATCCATCTCCTCCAGGTTCAGCTTCAAATTGCCCTGTTCCATCCTATATACATCCAACAAACTCTGAATGAGTTCATCCAGATAACTACAGTAATGTTGACACTTTTCTATATAGGGCCTGGCCCCAGCATCTGTCCCAAGTTTTATGAGAGATAACTCCAAGTTACCTGAAATGATGGTCAAAGGACTGCGAAGATCATGAATAATCATATGCATGAGCCCTTCTCTTGCCTCTTCGATTTCCTTCAGCTGTTGATTCTTTTCCTGTAACTTGCTGTAACTCTTGATCAGGTCATCAGAGTACTTCTTTATCCGAAGCAGGGACTTGACACGGATCAAGAGTTCGATCCTATCCACGGGTTTGGTAAGGAAGTCGTCTGCGCCAGATTCCATGGCCTGGAACCTGTGCTCTTTCTCCTGGAGGGCTGTCACCATCAAGACTGGGATAAAACGGGTTTTTTCGTCTTCCTTAAGACTTCGGCACACCTGGAAACCATCGACATCAGGCATCATGACATCGAGCAGTACAAGGTCTGGCCTTTGCTGCTTTGCAGCCTCGATGGCCTCCTTGCCATTATACGCCTCTATCAGTGAATAGCCCTCGGCAGACAAAATGCCAGTCAACAACTTGACATTTACCGGTTGATCATCAACCACTAAAATGGTGGGAGGTTTCATTTTTTTCCTCTATTTGCAGGATCTATCTTTTTTTATCGAAAAAAACGGGCAAAAGGATCAACTTCCGACGACCTCGATACTTTTGCCAAGACATCATTCTCTCCAACCAAACCATTTTTGACATGTGGCTATCTCTAAAAATTGCCCTTCAGCCCAATAACTGTGTTACATTCAAAAAATAACCCTCAAAATACCGATAACATGTCTCAGGTTATTCTTCTCATGTGCCTTGTTCTTGAACAAAATTCCTAATCTTTAGAAGCCGCCATATGATAGCTATTGATTTTTTTGAAAAATTCCAACAAAAACGCATCCAAAAGACCAAGGCCAGCCCCGTGGTGGCTCGGATCTATTTACATAAAATAATAAAATTAATCCTTATTGTCTACAAAAGTATACACATCAATCAATTATTGTGACGTCAATAATGCGATTCCAGGATGTTTCTCCCATTACTGTCTTCTTAAAGAATCGGTCTTTCAGCACACCTGAGTAGTTACACCATGTGCATCTTCCAAGATGTAAACCGCTCCCAGCCATCGCTAAAAAACTCCTATTGACTATTATTCCTTTTTGCGTTTAGCTTTTTTACAAACTTGATCCTTTTCTTTCAGGTTCCTCGCAACGAGGATCAAAAGGGAACCCGGTGAGAATCCGGGACGGGCCCGCCGCTGTAACCGGGGACGAACCCTGCAAAAAGCCACTTTTTGCCTTTGGGCAAATGGGAAGGCGCAGCAAGTAGGATGATCCGGGAGTCAGAAGACCTGCCTGAGAGAAGAAAAGGCCAGACCCCGCGGCAGGGTCAGGGCCTTTTTCAATGGTCACCGGGAAAAACGGGCATTCCGGGCCTATCGATTCGGAGATTGGCCCGGAGATCCGGGCCGCAACAAAAAAGAGGAGGTTTTATCATGTTAAGACGGCTTTTTCCCCTTTCTGTGACCGCCATGATCCTTTTTTTCTTCCTGGTCACGTCCCCGCTTACTGTCTCTGCAATGGAGCATACACAAAAACACAAGACTGCCATCGTCCTCGGCATGTTTGGAACAACGGTTGAACCTGCCCTCAAGGGACTCCTAAACATCAAGGACAAACTGGAAAAACGCTTTCCCAACACCCCGGTGCAGATAGCATTCACTTCGAATATCATCAGGAAGATCTGGCAAAAGAGGGCAGCAGATCCATCATACGTCAAGAAACATCCTGAGATCCCCGGAGAGATCCTCCATGTGAAAGGCCCCTTGGCCACAGTAGCAGACCTCCAGGACGAAGGCTTTGACACCATCGTGGTACAGCCAACCCACATAGCGCCTGCAGAGGAATACATGGATCTATGTTCATATATGAAGGCCCTGGCCTCCATCGACACCATCAAGGAAAAATTCAAACCCTTCAACAAACTGGTGGTAGGAAGGCCTGCCCTTGGCACCTTTGGCCCAAGGCATCCATACGCAGAGGATATCGAGGCTGCCGTAAAGGCTGTCAAAGCCGATGTGGAAAAGGCCCGTAAGTATAAAGCGGCCTTGGTATACATGGGACATGGGAATGAATTCTTTCCCTCTGGGGGCTCCTACCTGGAATTTGAACACATGATGAACGAGGCCTATCCAGACGTCCTCACCATAGTGGGAACCGTGGAAGGCTTTCCCGGCTTTGAAAGGGCCAAAGAGCTCCTGAAACATGCCAAGGTAAAAAAGGTCTTTCTCAAGCCCTTCATGGTCGTTGCTGGTGACCATGCCAGAAACGACATGTCTGGTCCTGGGCCTGATTCATGGAAATCCATGCTGGAAAAAGACGGGATAAAGGTGATAACCGACATCCACGGCCTTGGTGAGATGGATTCCTTTGCAGAGATATATGTTGCCCACGCCGTGGATGCGGCAAAAGATGCAGGGATCGAGCTGAAATAACCCAGCTCATGGGGAGGGGCATGTGAGACAAACCATATCAGCAGTTTTCCTCTATATGCTCCTCCTGATCTCCATACTGTCTTCTGCCCGGCTTGGATATGTACATATCCCGTTCCACGAAATAATCCATATACTCTTTTCAGGCATGTCTGGTCCCCATGATACTGCCAGTAGTGCTACAGCAGCCATAATAATGGATATACGCATCCCGCGGATCATTGCTGCAGCCTTGGTAGGTGGGGCACTTGGCGTCAGCGGAACGGTGTTTCAGGCCCTTCTCCTGAACCCTCTGGCCGATCCCTATACCCTGGGCATATCCTCAGGTGCTGCCTTCGGCGCTTCCCTTGCCATAGTCCTTGGGGTATTGGGGATCTGCCTTCCCAAATTCGTCTCCATCCCCTTACTGGCATTCACGGGTGCCATGGGAAGTCTCTTTATAGTGATGGGCCTTGCCTCTGGCAGCAAGGGGCTATCATCTACCAACCTGATACTCGCAGGTGTGATAGTGTCTGCGATACTCTCTGCTGCCATAGGCTTCATGAAATTTCTTGCCGACGAACAGGTAGGCGCAATAATATTCTGGCTCATGGGCAGCTTTTCTGCCATCTCGTGGGACCAGGTACTCCTTATGGCAGTGGTCACTGGACCATGCATCATCCTCGTACAGCTATACAGCAGGGAGTTGAATGTAGTTGCCACAGGGGAAAAAACGGCAAGGAGCATGGGCATAGACACTGCAAGGCTCAGGGTCCTGCTCCTTGGTATTTGTTCCTTCTGGACTGCTATTGCTGTATCCATATCTGGCATTATTGGCTTCGTCGGCCTTATCGTCCCTCACCTTTTGCGCCACTGGGCAGGGCCAGACAACCGCTGGCTGGCTATTCTCTCCTTTCCAACAGGGGCCCTCCTGCTCCTGGCAGCAGATACGGTTACCAGGGCCATACTACCAGCCGAGGTCCCCATCGGTGTATTGACTGCCCTGATCGGCGGCCCGTTCTTCTGTTTCATCTTCAAGAGGCGCCAGGTAGAACTCCAGGGGGGATTCTGACCATGTGGCAGGTGAAGGATCTATGGTTCCGCTACCATGAGGACATGCCCTGGACCATAAGAGGGTTGAATTTTAGCATCGAGGAAGGCAGCCTTACAGGCATCCTTGGTCCAAACGGATGTGGCAAGACCACTCTTCTCGACCTGTTCTCAGGCATCTTGAGACCTAACCAGGGAACCATCCTGTTTCAGGACCAACCTGTAACCGACTGGGACACAAGGGAACTTTCCAGGCAGGTGGCCATGGTACCCCAGGATTTTTCCATCAGGTTTGCCTTTACGGCAAGGCAGGTGGTAGAAATGGGCAGATTCCCATACCTCGGCCGCATCAAGGGCATGGGACAGACGGATCATGATATCGTAACCCAGGTGATGGAAGAACTCGACATCTTGTCTCTGTCCGAAAGGCCTGTAACGATGCTGTCTGGCGGAGAACTCCAGAGGGTTGCAGTGGCAAGGGCCTTGGCACAGACCCCTAAGACCCTGCTCCTGGACGAAGCCACCTCGAATCTCGATATCTTTCACAGCCTGTACATAATGTCGGTCATAAGAGACAAGGTCGAAACCGAGAACCTTACAGTAATAGCTGCCATACATGATATAAATCTTGCTGCCATGTACTGTTCCAATACTGTATTCATGGACCAAGGACGTGTTGAAGCCTCTGGCCCCATGCCTGCACTGATGAAGGAAGAGCTCATATCGAAGATCTATGGCGTGGAGGCAGCGGTACACAAGGACGCCTTCAGGCAGGGACTTCAGATCTCTTTCAGGCTACCTGACAAGATGACAAGATAGTGGATGTCAAACAAGAGATACCAAGGACATATACCATGAAACAAAAGATACTCGGTATTATTTCCACAACAGCGATCCTTCTCTCACTCTTCTTTTCCTCCATTGGCCCTTGCCATGCCTCTGGATATCCAGTGACCATAACCGATAGTGACGGCAGAAAGATTGTGATCAAGTCCCCTTTTGCACGAATCATCTCCCTTTATCCTGCCCATACGGAGAACCTGGTCAGTCTTGGCGCCGGAGACACGCTCGTTGGTATCTCCAGGAGTTCCAGATCCATCAAGGGGATTCCAAGGGGCTGTAAAACCGTAGGCTACCGAGACGATCTCGAAAGGCTTCTGGCCCTCAAGCCCGATCTTGTCATAATCCGGCCCATGATAAGCCGTGCCCATCCAAATCTGGTAAGGGGCCTTGAAAAAAGCGGTATAACCGTCGTATCCCTTCAGCCCGTCTCTCCAGATGGCCTCTATGCCTACTGGAGAAAACTCGGCCAGTTGACAGGCAGACAAAAAGAGGCAGAGGACATGGTGAAATCCTTCAAAAAAGGGGTGGAAGAGATGAGACAAAAGGTGGCGACCATCCCAATCCAAAAGCGCCCAAGGGTCTATTTCGAGGCCATACACAGACGCATGAAGACCTTTGCTCCAGGCTCCTTTCAGATATTTTGCCTGGAATCGGCCGGTGGCATCAATATCGCATCTGATGCGCAAAGGATCAGGAATACAAATATAGCGACCTATGGCAAGGAAAGGATACTGGCCAAGGCAAATCAGATAGATGTCTTCCTTGCCCAGAAGGGCAGGATGAATCCGGTTACCAGGCAAGATATTTTGAACGAGCCTGGCTTTCAGGTCATAAAGGCCATCAGGGAGGGGAGGATCTACCTTGTGGACGAGACCATTGTAAGCAGGCCCACATTGAGACTGCTCCAGGGTATGAGGCAGATATTTGAGATATTGTACCCTGACAAGAAAAGAGGGGGGTTGAATTGACAGCCCTTACGCCATCCATCCTTGTGGCAGGGGTGTCCAGTGGGTGCGGTAAGACAACCGTGGCCCTTGGTATCATGGCTGCCCTCAGGCAAAGGGGCAATTTCGTCCAGCCCTTCAAGTGTGGCCCCGACTTCATAGACACCACCCTTCACACCATGGTCACAGGAAATACGTCCTGGAACCTGGATGTTCGCATGTGTGGAAAGACTTATGTAAGAAACCTGTTCGGCCAGGAGGCGACGACAGAAGGGATAAATGTGATCGAAGGTGTCATGGGCCTCTTTGACGGCGGCGAAGCAAGTGCTGCAAGCCTTGCCGCCCTTCTTTCCGTTCCTGTAGTACTTGTAGTTGACGCATCATCTGCGGCTGAAAGCATAGCCGCCATAATAAGGGGCTTCGAAGAGATGATCTCCACAGAAAAAGGCATCAGTGGAGTGGTCCTGAACAAGGTTGCAAGCCCGAGGCACGTGGAACTCATAAAGGGGGCTGTTTCCAGGTACTGCTGCACAAGGATAATTGGCGCCATACCCAGGGAGAGGGCAATAGAGATCCCGTCCAGGCACCTGGGGCTTTTCATGGGAGAAGAAAAACCCTTGAAAGATCTCTCCAGCCTCTCTGACATCATCTGCCAGCACCTCGATATGGACATCCTTGTAAAGATCAGTAAAGATTGCAAAGGGCCTGGACAATGTCCACCTGCCTTTTCCTCCTCCCAAGACAATGGGGTAAAAGGGGCAAATGTGCAGATTGGAATTGCAAGGGACCAGGCATTCTGCTTTTACTACGAAGACAACCTGAGGATATTTGAATCGGCAGGCGCCAGCCTCGTCCCCTTCAGCCCTTTGAAAGACGAAGGATTGCCAAGGGGAATAAGTGGTCTCTATCTTGGAGGGGGATATCCAGAACTCTTTGCAGAACAGCTTTCGGAAAACAAGAGGTTGAGGCAGGAGATCAAGGATCTTTCCTGGACAGGCATGCCTATTTTTGCAGAATGTGGAGGTTTCATGTACCTTTGCCGCTCCATCACAGACATCAAGGGCCAAGACTATGATATGGCCGGTGTCTTCCCTGCAGATGCCCGTATGCAGAAACGACTCGCCTCTCTGGGTTACAGAGACATAACCATTGACAGCCCATGTCCCTTGGGAGGACCTGGAGACAGGCTACACGGCCATGAATTTCACTATTCAGTGGCTAACTTTAATGGGCCGGTAGAAAAGATATTCAGCATGAACCACAGGGGGAAAGAGGGATACAGGATAAAAAACACCATTGCAGGCTATGTGCATATCCACTTTGGATCCACCCCCCAGGCTCCAGCCCAATTTGTGAATACCTGCCAGGCAATGGATCGCAATAGATCCTGTGAATGATGTATGCCCTGCTGATCCCTGTCTGCTCACACGTTGTCTCAACAACGAGGCAGAGGAGAAAATGAGATGGCTGTAAAACTCAAAAACATACCGCCAGAAAGGATAGAAGAGGAGAGTTTCAGAATAATCGAAAGGGAGCTTGGGCCAACCGAATTTTCCCATGAAGAATTTGCAGTGGTCCGGCGCATGATACATGCAAGTGGTGATCTTGGTTTTGCCAAAATCGTGAGATTCTATCCAGGTGCGGTCCGGGCTGGGATAGAGGCCATCAAGGCGGGCAAAGACATACTGGTGGACGTAAACATGGCGGTACAGGGTATCTCCGCCAAGATACTCCAAGGCTTTGGTGGCAAGGTGGTCTGCCGCATTGGAGACCAGGAGGTGGTAGAGCTTGCAAGAAAGCAGCACATCACCAGGGCAGAGGCAGGTATAGAACTTGGAGCAGATACCAATACTGGCATCGTTGCCATAGGGAACGCACCCACTGCCCTTGTGCACACAATCGAAATGGTCAGGGAAGGCAGATTCAGTCCAGATCTCATAATCGGTGTCCCTGTAGGATTCGTAAACGCCAAGGAGTCAAAGGAACTGCTACAAGAGCTGGATCAACCGTTTATCACAGTCAAGGGCACAAAGGGGGGTACCCCAACAGCAGTGGCAGCAGTAAATGCCATACTCAGGCTCAGCCTTGAACCCAGGTCATGCACTCCAAACGCATGAAAAAAGAACAAAGGCATCCCAAAAGACTCAGGTCGGGCTTTACCACTGGTGCATGCGCAGCCGCGGCCTCCAAGGCAGGACTCCTGAAGATCCTGTGCCCTGACATGGGAATAAAGGAGGTCTCGATCCCGTTTCCTGATGGATCGAGGCACGAATTTGCCCTGTTTTCCCTTGAAAGAAACGCCCATTCTGTAGTGGCCTCGGTCATAAAGGATGCAGGAGATGATCCGGACGTGACAAACGGCGCAGAGATAGGGGTGGAGATAAGACTGCGATCTGGGAAGGATGAAGTGGAGCCTGGACAAGAAGCACCACCTATCTCCTTCAGGGCAGGCCCTGGGGTGGGAACAGTAACGAGAAAGGGTTTAGCTGTGCCAAAGGGGGAGCCTGCCATCAACCCTGGCCCCAGACGTATGATAGCCTCGGCCATAGAAGAGGCCTTTCGGGAAGCTGGTTTTTCTCCTCCTCGTTCCCAGATAGTTGATATAACGATCTTCATCAAGGATGGCGAAAAACTCGCACACAACACCCTGAATCCCCGGCTGGGCATAAAGGGTGGGCTTTCAGTCCTTGGTACCACTGGAATCGTACGTCCAATTTCGGCAAAGGCATGGACGGACACCATCGATGTATGCCTGAACGTGGCAGAAAAGGCAGGGCTCAGAGAGGTCATCCTGTCCACTGGCCGAACCTCTGAAGCGGCTGTCCAAGGCCTTCTTGGCCTTCCTGACGAGGCCCTGGTTATGATGGGTGATTATCTGGAATATGCGCTGAAGGCTGCTGGGAGGCACAGGTTCAAAAGGCTTCATCTTGCCGGTATGTGGGCGAAGATCATAAAGGCAGCCCTGGAGATACCCCAAACCCATGTAAGGCATGGTGCCCTGGACATGGACAGGACATCCAGGCTCCTGATAGAGCTTGGCATGCCACAAGGGCTAAGAGATTGTGTGAAATCGGCAAATACTGCCAGGCATGTCCTGGATCTGCTCCTCGAGGAAGAGAGACTGGCCTTGATACGAGCTGTATGCCAGCGTGCCAGGCAATATGCCGAAAGGCTTTCCGGGATACCGGTAACTGTATATCTGGTCTCTTCAGAAAAAAAGATCATTACCCAGGCCTGAGGATGGATAGACAGGACATGTTTGCAGAGAAAAATCTGGTTAAAATCATTGGGATTTCAGGATGCCGTGCCCCTTCCAACCTGAAGCAACTCCTCTCAGGATGCGTGGCCATCTGTTCATCGAGCAGGCTCAAAGAGGCCTTGGCAACAGAGATAAAGGCACTGGATCCTCAACCGGCCATTATTCCTATAACCCCCTTGGGGGACATGTTTGAAGGCCTTGAGAAACACCTTGAAAAGGGACACTGCGCGGTATTTGCCAGTGGAGATCCCATGTTTTTCGGTATAGGCAAGAGGCTTATAAAGAGATTCGGTCCAGAGCGGGTCCAGATCTTTCCTGCCCTTTCGGCCATGCAGCTTGCCTGTGCAAGGCTTGGCCTCTGCTGGGATGATGCCCAAGTGTTAAGCCTGCACGGGAGGAGGGATGAAACCATTTATCCCCTCATGCTGTCTTCTCCCAAAAGCATCATCTTCACGGACGGAAGAAACAGCCCTGATGTAATCTGCAAAAAACTCATGGAGCTACTCCACGGGGCAGGAGACAAAGAGGCAACAAGCTCCATAATAGTACATGTGGCAGAGGAGCTGGAGTGCCCAGGAGAGAGGATACGTTCTATGGATCTCTTACAGGCATCTTTAGAGACCTTTTCTCCCCTCAATATCATGATCTTGGAGGTTAAAGATGCTGATCTTCTTCCTTCCAAGGGGATAGGCCTCAATGAGCAAGAGATCTATCACCTGAGAGGCATGATAACCAAGGACGAGATACGGGCCGTAACCCTTCATAGGCTCAGGATTGCCCCAGGGCAGGTGTTATGGGACATAGGGGCAGGTTCGGGTTCTGTAGGCCTCGAGGCAGCAAGGTTGTATCCAGACCTTACCTGCTATGCCATAGAGATGGACAGACAACAGCAGGGTGTCATAAGACAAAACATCGAGAAATTCAGGTTGTTCAACCTCATCCCCATAAAGGGTGTAGCTCCAGATGTCCTGATAGGCCTCCCTCCTCCCAACCGGGTCTTTGTGGGAGGCTCGAGGGGCAGGCTCGAGGAGATAATCGGATACTGCGCACGTGCCATCCTGCCTGGTGGGATAATAGTGGTAAATGCCATCCTCGAAAAGACCAGCCAGGATGCACCGAGTTTCATGGAACATGCTGGGCTTGAGGTGGATATGATTCACGTCTCTGTCACCAGAGATGGAAAGAGACATAGAACCCATCTCAATCCCATAACAATTATAAGGGGGATGAAAAAAGGAGTAACAGGTTGATTGGTGACGATTCTATTCCAAATGGTACATTGACCCTTTTGGGGACAGGCCCAGGAGACCCGGAGCTTTTGACTTTGAAGGCAATCAAGGCCATTGAGGCAGCACAGGCCATTGTAGCCCCAAAGGGAACTGTCAATGGGGCCAGCAGCGCCCTGGAAATAATCAAAAGAGTAGTGGACATCTCAGATAAAGAGGTAGTGGACGTACATTTTTCCATGAAAAAGGTGCATCTTTCTGGAGAAAAGGATTCTTCTGTAACAAGGAGCTGGGACACGGCTGCCACAGAGATATTGAAGAGAACGAGACGTGGGATGAAAGTCGTCTTCCCTACCCTTGGCGACCCATCCCTGTATTCCACGGCCTATTACCTCCTGGCTACCTGTCTCGAAAAGGCCCCGGGGCTTGAGACAGAGGTCATCCCTGGGATCAGCTCAATGAGCACCTGCTCCTGCACTGTGCAAAACCCCCTGGCCCTTGGAGACGACCTGTTCTGCGTAATCCCTGCCACCTTCGATGACAAGAGGATAGAGGCAGCCCTCTTGCAATTTGACTCCATTGCACTGATGAAGGTCCACAAGTGCCTACCAAGGCTCATGGAATTACTTGAAAAAACCAGGCTGATTGATGCAAGTATCCTAATAGAAAGGTGCGGCATGGAGGGACAAAGGATATACTTTGATCCAAAGGACGCCGTTGGAGAAAAACTCCACTACTTTTCCACATTACTTGTGAGAAAACGAGGGTTTAAAGATATCATCAAAACAGACAACCACCATGAAGCCTGACAAGTCACCGATATTTTTCATAGGGGCAGGACCAGGAGATCCAGAGCTAATCACCATCAAGGGCAGAAGGCTCCTCGAGGCGGCGGATGTCATTGTCTATGCGGGAAGCCTGGTAAACCCTGCCCTGCTCGATGGCCTGGATGCAGAAATACACGATTCGTCAGGCATGAACCTGGATGAAATAATCCATGTTATTTCTCGCTCCTACCACCAGGGCAAAAGATGCGTAAGGCTCCATACCGGGGACCCTTCCATATTCGGGGCCATTGGGGAACAGATGAAACGCCTCGATGAACTGGCCATTCCCTATGAAGTGATACCAGGCGTGAGCTCTGCCGCTGCAGCCGCCGCGGCAATGAAAAAGGAGCTGACCTGCCCGGGCACAAGCCAAAGCGTAATCTTTACCAGGAGGGCGGGCAGGACGCCTGTCCCCAGGGGACAGGAGATAGAGGCCCTGGCCAGGCACAGGGCCACCATGTGTATATTCCTGAGTGTATCCATGATGGAAGAGCTCGTGGACGAACTCGTCTCTGGAGGATATGCCAAATCTACCCCGGTAGCAGTTGTGGTCAGGGCATCCTGGCCTGAGCAGGAGATCATAGAAGGAAACCTCGAAGACATTGCCTCAAAGATAAAGGATGCTGGGATAAGAAAGACAGCCATGATCATTGTGGGAGATGCCCTCAAGCCAGAAAATGCCGAAAATTCCAGGCTGTATGATCCAGGGTTCAGCCACGGATACAGGAAGAAAAAGGATTGAAGATAGCTGTCTTGACAATAACCAAGGAGGCAGAACGGCTCGGCAAGACCCTGGCCAAAGACTTGGCCAATGCCGAGCTCATTTGCTGTAGGGGCAACACGGCCAAGGCCATTGCCTTGGCATGGAAAGACTATGATGCGCTTATCTGCATAATGGCCACAGGTATAGTGGTAAGGACCATTGTCCCCCTTGTTGAAGACAAGAAGACCGACCCTGCCGTACTGGTCATGGATCAAAAGGGCAAATACATAATACCCATACTCTCTGGACACCTTGGCGGGGCGAATGGGTTGGCCAGGAAGATCTCAGCCATCATGGGTGCCAGGCCGGTTGTTACCACGGCCTCAGATCTCATGGGCAACACAGCACTTGACATCTGGATCAGGGATCAAGGCTTGAGGGTTGCCAACCCAGAGGTATTGGCCAGGCTGATGGGTAGGCTCTTGGACAGGGGAAGACTCTCTATCTTTTCTGATTCAGGTCTGCCACCTCTTCCCCATGATCTTTTAGAAGTGGATTCCATATATGAAGCAGACATGATAGTGACGCCAAGCTCTAAAGCCATGGGGACAGGCGAACAGCACATGGGACAGGTGAACAGGGGGGCACTCATCCTGCATCCACCAGTATTGGTGGCAGGTATAGGCTGTAATAGGGGTACCGCGCCTGAAAAGATAGCTGATGCACTGAACCATACATTCATCAGCGTCGGGCTTTCACTTGACTCCCTGTGCCGGCTGGCATCAATAGATATAAAAAAAGACGAGATAGGACTTGTTGACTTTGCGAACAAGACTGGCCTCGATCTCTTTTTCTACAGTGCACAGGAACTGAACAGCATAACTGATACCGGATATTCAGAAGCGGTATTCCGGGCAACTGGCGCAAGGGGGGTATGTGAACCAGCAGCAGTGCTTGCCTCAGGCCAAGGCGAGCTTATTGTGAGGAAACAAAGATGCAAAGACGTGACGATAGCAGTGGCAAAGGCCACCTGGCCGTGGTGGGAACAGGCCCCGGGCCAATAGAGTTCCTATGCCCCAGGGCCAGGGATGCAATCGAAAATGCCCAGACAGTAGCGGGCTACCAAACCTATCTCGATCTCATATCCGAACTGCTCAGGCCAGAGCAGGACATAATTGGCTCTGGCATGATGCAGGAGGTGGATAGGTGCAAAAGGGCCCTTGGCCTTGCATTGGATGGGAAAACCGTAGCCCTTGTCTGCGGCGGTGACCCTGGCATCTATGCCATGGCCGGGCTTGTTTTTCAGCTTGCGAGGCTACAAGACATGGCCGTTGACATAGAAGTGATCCCTGGAATACCGGCCCTTAGTGCCTGTGCTGCCCTTCTTGGGGCTCCACTTATGCACGACTTTGCAGTAATAAGCCTTTCGGATCTCCTGACTCCCTGGAAGCTTATAGAAAAAAGACTGAAACTTGCAGCACAGGCAGATCTTGTAATCGTGATCTACAACCCGGCATCGAAAAAGAGGAGGCTGCACATCCAAAAGGCAGCAGAACTCATCCTTGAAACCAGGTCCCCTGCCACGCCTGTTGGCATAGTTACATCAGCCTACCGTCAGGACCAGTCGGTTCATCTCATCAGCCTGGACGATTTGGCAAAGGGTGCAATCCCTGTAAACATGCAGAGCACGGTCATCATTGGAAACTCCAGGACATTTTCCTGGAACGGCCGCATGATCACTCCACGGGGTTATGAGGACAAGTATGGCCTGTAATCTCTGAGACCAAACACATATCCCCAGAGTTCAAGACAACCACCAGTCAGATAGCCTCCAGGTTCAAGATTCATCCTGCCCAGATGATTGGAAGAACGAGTTTCTGAAAAATGCCTCTGTGGTATTTAAAAAATCTCGTAGTGAAGAAAGACGACTTGAGAAGGAAATGGAGCATCTTTATAAGAAAATAGGCCAGATAACGGTGGAACGGGATTTTTTAGCGAGAAAGTCCGGTCAATTACACCATGCACAGAAACTTGTCATCGTGGGAGACAAGATGGTTTCCATCCCGTTCACAAAGTCCGGTCAATTACACCTTGACGCTCTGAATTGGATCATAACCCTGTCCAACAAGTTTCCGTCCCGTTCACAAAGTCCGGTCAATTACACCTCCTATGGGGCAGAGGATTTGGGAGGTGGTCAAAATGTTTCCATCCCGTTCACAAAGTCCGGTCAATTACACCCAAAAGGAAAGCGAATCGCTTTCAACCAATTCAGGTATTAGTTTCCGTCCCGTTCACAAAGTCCGGTCAATTACACCTAATCAAAAAAAACAAAGGAGGATACTATGAAAAAGTTTCCGTCCCGTTCACAAAGTCCGGTCAATTACACCGAAAAAAGAAAGAAGAAGTTTCGTGAACATGGTTAAAGAGTTTCCGTCCCGTTCACAAAGTCCGGTCAATTACACCATCAAAAGATGAAGATGATGACGAGGATTGACCTCGTCTAGTTTCCGTCCCGTTCACAAAGTCCGGTCAATTACACCGTCAGAAAGCTTGCTCGTGAGGGGATTATAATGAAGTTTCCGTCCCGTTCACAAAGTCCGGTCAATTACACCTGGGAATACTCGAGTGATAGTGGTTCAACATATGATTGTTTCCGTCCCGTTCACAAAGTCCGGTCAATTACACCACGCCGCTGAAATGGAAGAAAGTGAGCTTATCGCACAGGTTTCCGTCCCGTTCACAAAGTCCGGTCAATTACACCGGTAGGAAAAAAGGAAAGGGACCCCTTTCCAAATGTTTCCGTCCCGTTCACAAAGTCCGGTCAATTACACCCACTTTAGCTATGATGAATCGTGGAGGAGATTGTGAAGTTTCCGTCCCGTTCACAAAGTCCGGTCAATTACACCTTGATGTGGAAAACATGCTTATGAGGCGATATGAATTAAAGTTTCCGTCCCGTTCACAAAGTCCGGTCAATTACACCCCTATAGCTGAAAGCCGCTGATTTTGCAAGGTAAAAAAGGCTGTTTCCGGCCTGTTGGACAGTCGGCGGTGTCGGCGGCATCCATTGCACCCTGAAAAAGGGAGTTTTTCCAATAAAATCAGGCATCGGCCCACTATTGGTGTCTGTTTTTCAATAACATATTGATATTTCAGGCTAAATCACACTTAAGATCCATTGTTTGCTCCAGTCAAAATCGCGGGTCGAACCACTTGAATTTATTATATTTTTAACTTTTACACCTTTTTATACAAAATAATAGTCTGGATCCACTGTTACCGTGCCAGGTCCATCAATCAATATCCTTTCGATATCCTTGGGGCACAAAGTGTAATATCGCACCTGGTCAACTTCTTTATCCATTATTCTCCCCACCTGTTCCTTCAGCCTGTAAAGCTGCTCTGGCTCTAAATGCGCTTCAAAAACACTTTTTTGCACTCTCTGGCCATAATTTTCCAGGGTTTTTGCTATGTTGCGCAATCTTTTTTCGTCGCTCAC
>Ga0256833_1000087_pt1 | contig 69356 bp, 45 predicted proteins | sample 356284metaG_FD_190535 | JGI IMG/M metagenome (GOLD analysis project Ga0256833, IMG submission 190535) | Hydrothermal vent microbial communities from Mid Atlantic Ridge, Atlantic Ocean - 356-284 | ecosystem: Environmental > Aquatic > Marine > Hydrothermal vents | place: Atlantic Ocean: Mid... | reverse complement strand
ATAAAAAATATTTATGACATTCAAAATATAGCAAATAAAAAGAAAAAAAGACTTGTTATTTATATTGCAATGGGATTTGGCAACCCATATTTAGATGAATGGAATATTTCCATCGTCTATAGATGGGTTGAGGTTTTGAATGATATGGGCATAAAGACAATTATATTTTCGGATACAGTTGGAATTAGTACCAAATCAAAAATTGAAAATGTTTTTACACAAGTGATGCCGGATTTTAAAGAAATAGAATTTGGTGCTCATTTTCATACAAAACCCAAAAGTTGGAAAGAAAAAATTGAAACAGCATATAAACATGGGTGCAAAAGATTTGACGGTGCGCTTAAAGGATTTGGAGGATGCCCAATGTCAGGCTATGGTTTAGTTGGGAATATGCCAACTGAAAATATTATTGAATTTATGAAAAATAAAAACGAAAAACTTGGGTTGAATGAAGAAGAATTGATGAAATCAATGGAAATGTCAACTTCATTTTTTCCTTCGCATTGATAAAAATATCTTTGATTTGATACTAATTGACAAAAATATTTACAAAAACCTATTTGATGAATTTTATGAACCATTATGCAATTTCGCATATAGGTATATGAATGATTACGACTCAAGTGAAGATGTTGTTCAAGAGGTGTTTACCTATTTATGGATAAAAAGAAAAGATTTAAAGATCAATACGAGTATTAAAAGTTATCTTTTTTCGGCAGTAAAGAATAAGAGTATTGAAAAAATTAGACGTAATAAACTTGAGACAAAATACATTAGTCAAAAATTGTTGGAAGCTAAACAGTTTGAACAAGAAGATGAAGAGGAAATGGACAAGCTTATCTTAATAAAAAAACTATACGACTCAATTGAGGAACTTCCTGAAAAATGTAAATTAATATTCAAAATGGCAAAAGAAGAAGGACTGACTTACAATGAAATTAGCACCAAGCTAAATCTTTCCGTTAAAACAGTTGAAAGTCAAATGAGACGCGCATTTATTTTATTGCGTGAGAAAATATCATAAAATACATTTTATGAATAGATTTAAAAAGAATCATTAGCATAATCTTTATAGTTGTACTACCTTTGCTCTTATAAAATGAAACTGTATGAAATTTTCATTCAAATATTTTAGAGCCTCTATTCTTGGACTTTTACTATTTTGTGTAAATTACAGTTTAGTTTCACAGAATAATACAATTTTAGATTCTAATCTTGTTTTTCACGATAAAAGTATTCAGTTAAGTGAATTGTTAAACCTAATTGAAAGCACAACTGATATAAAATTAACTTATAGTCCCGGACAAATCAATAATTTTGCTCGTATAGAAAAATGTGCTAATCCATGTTCAGTAATTGATTATTTGAATAAAATCGCCAGAGTATCAAATTTAAAATTAGTAGTAAATAATTCAGATGTTTTTTTGTATAAAAATTATTCCTCTACTGGGGATACTGATTTTAGTATATCAGGATATGTAAGAGATTTTGAGACTGGAGAACTGCTTTTGGGTGCAACGATTGTAAGTATTCAACATAATATTGGTATCACTACTGATGAAAATGGATTTTTCTATTTTAAAAATATATCAAAGAATGATACCATAAGAATTAGTTATATTGGATATTCTCCTTTGTTGTTATTCCAAGATAGTGTTGGACAGAGTATTCAGAGTGTTTTTTATCTAAAAAAATCAAATATATTAAAAGATATAATAATTGATACAAAAAGTAATATCAATGTGTTTAATTATAGTAAATTCGATTCTTACAAATCATTGATGTCCTTGGATGAAAACACTTCTGTAATGGGCAATAACGATGTGTTAAAAGATTTGACCAAGCTAGCTGGCATTGAAAAGATTAATGATTTACAGGGTGGTATCTCAATCAATGGCTTGTCTCCTCAAGACAATATCTATTTACTGGATGGTGTTAGAGTTTTTGAGCCAAACCATATATTTGGGTTATTTTCAGCTTTCAACAAAAGCTCTATAAATAAAGTTTCTATTCATTCGAACTGTTCTCCCCTCAAATATTACGATGCGTTTTCAGGAGTTGTTAATAGTCATTTAATCGAAGGAGATTTCAAGCAACATAGTGCGGATTTCAGTATTAGCAACAGTAATGTTGGAATGTTTGTAACCGGTCCGTTATTAAAATATAAAACTTCATATTTTTTTGACCTCAGGAAAAGTATTCTGAATTTTTATTTGCCACAGCTGGTTAAATTAAATTTGAATTTTGAAAATCTTGACTTTTATGATGTCAATTTTAAGATTACTCATAGAGTTGCCATGGGAAATAAAATCAATATTTTCTTTTATCACGGTAATGACAATGTGAGAATCAATAATTCTTTGGATCGATTAAAGACAACAAATAGGTATAATTGGGGAAATCTTGTATATGGTTTGAAATGGCAATATTTATTTTCAAATTCACTAAAATCCGTTCTTGTATTCTCATTTTCTGACTATAATAATAGATCGACTTCGATTTTTGAGGTAAATAAAAATCCATTTGAAAAAAGTTATCTTTCGATATTTTCTCTTTCGAAAATTAGAGAGACATCCTTGAAGCACGACTTTAAGATGTATGCTGGTAATAGTGTTTTTAAATTCGGGTACAAGATATCAGAGTTTGGCTTACAACCTATTCTTAAAGGGGAAATATCTGAAGATGTTATAGCGCACAATTCATTTGTTCAATCGGATAAAGATAGCCTTTACTACTCAAGTGCGTGCTATTTTGCTAATGAGTATTCATATCAAAAATTTAAGATTAGTACCGGATTTAAAATTGGTTATTTGTTCAAATCTCATATTAGGAATGTGTATTTTAATCCTAAAATCAAGTTGGATTACCATTTATCAAAGAAGTCTGTTGTTACTTTTTCATACATGAAATCTTCAAAGCTTGTTCATTCTTTGGGCTCATATTCTGTTGGGATTCCATCGATGTTATGGTCTGTTAGTAATGTCAACTTACCTATATCTGAGTCATTTAACTACAGTATCAATTACTTGTATTATTCAGGAAAGCTTACATTTATAACCGAATTGTACTATAAGAAAATGAAAGATATCCTTGAATATAAAAATATTTCTGATGTTTTTAATCCTGTTTCTGCTAAAGGGGCCGTACTCCCCACATTCTCTTATAATGGTGATATCTCTAAGAATATCTTAATCGGCTCAGGTAGAGCTTACGGTACCAATCTTTCAGTTAATTACAGGGGCAATAGAATTGCTCTGAACGGTTCATTTTCTATAAATAGAGTTTTTGTTAAGTTTGATGGGATAAATTCAACAAAGGAATTTAGAGGAAATTACGATTTAATTTATTCTTCGTTTTTTGGAGTAAAGTATAAAATCAAGAAGATGCTTTTTTTAACTGATTGGCATATTCATAGTGGTCAAGTATTTAGTCTTCCCGAACATGTTTACAAAGATATAAATGGTAATGAAGTGTTGGATTATTTACGTAGAAACAACAAAAGTATGGAATTATATAATTCTATTTCGATAGGTGTTGCTTATGAAAAATTTGTTAAAAATGTTAAAATTAAACTATCCTTCGGAATTTCAAATATCTTTAGTAACTTTAACCCAGTTTATGCATATTTGTATAGGACTGATGATTTTTATAAAGTTTCACAAGTGAGTGGACTACCTATTTTACCGTATTTAAGAATAAATATAAAATTATAAATTATGAATAGAAGATTAATGCTTTTTGCAAGTTTTACACTCTTTGTTTCTTTAACAGGTTGTCTACCTTTCGTCAAGATGGAATCCGGTAGGGTGATAGGTAAAGATAGATTTTCTGTTGGAGCAATAGCTTCATCTTATTCTATTTCATCTTCTGGTGATAAAAGTTTTACTATTCCATATGGTGAGTTTCAGGTTAAGGAAGGAATAACGGAAAAATTTGAAATATCCGGTGGATTAAATTCTGTAGGTTTTGTTATTATAAATGGCAAGTATCAAATAGTTGGAGATCAAAAATCTTTTTTTGCTTTATCGTTGGGGATTGGATCTGATATTTTAGTTTTTATACCTAAAAGCGATTCAAATATAAAGAAAAATTTGAAATTATCTATTCCTGTTTTTACATCATATCATTTTACGAAAAAAACTTATTTGTTTATAGCTCCTCAGTTTTCAAAGCAAATTATTTTTGATAAAAAAGAAGATAATATTAATTTTCTTGGAATATCTCTTGGGTTGGGGATTTACATAAAAAATGGAGAGATAAATTTGGGAGGAGGTTACTTCGCTCCAATTAATGAATTGCAAAGCAATATAGACCAAATTGGTGTCTCGTATAGACATTTCTTTTGATATAAATATTGACCAAAAAAAATCTGTTTTTTTTTTGATTATCTGTCCTGTCCTGTTTTGTTCTTTTCTGATTTTATTTAAAATAGAATTAGTATTTCTATCTTTATTTTCATTTTTTAACGACTGTTTTTTGTTTACTATCTGTATATAAAGTGCTTGATTTTTGAAAAGTATCGCAAAAAGATTATTTTTAAATTTTTGACGACTTTATAGACAGACACTATTTAGGCACAGATTTTGTACTGGTATAGTTATATTAGTTTATAATATATTTATAAACTGGATATTGTTGTATTAATTACATAATTTAACTGTATAGTATATTGCTTAAAGTGTGTTCGTTACATATTTAGAAAAACACAAATTATGCATAAGTATAATTTATTAATGCATTGTATGTTTTTTTAAACTAATAAATACCATTATGAATCAATGTATTACAAGAATTTTAAACAGATATTTGTGAAGATTTATCTTATAACCCCCAAAATAATCAGAAAATGAGGCGACATAAATTTTCTTGCTTTATATTAGTTTTAATGCTAATATATTCAATAAATGGAAACTGCATAAACAATTATATTAATTCAAATCCAAATTCTTATGGTGGACGCAATGTTTTATCGCCAAATCCACTTCCTCCCACTGCAATAACTGTTCAGTCGTGGTTGGATTACAATGAAAATGGAATTAAGGATGGTATTGATAACGGGTTAGATGGAGTATCTGTCAGGCTGTATAATGAAAATAATAATCTTATAGCATCCGGGATAACTCTAAATAATGGACAATTTGTTTTCAACAATGTAGCTAATGGAACTTATAGGATTAAGCTTGGTAGTTTTACCGGGCTCAACTACACCTACATGGATGTCGGTTCTGATGACAATTTGGATTCGGATATTGATTATGGTGGGTATTCTGAGTTTTTTATCATAGATAATTCAAGTAATAATGTACTGATAACTGGAGGCTTTAGAGGAAACCTTCAAGTTGTCTTAGGTAATAGTCAAAATATTTGTAAAGGGTCGCAAATAACATTAAATGCTACTACTTTTTTTGGAAAAGCACCATTTACATATCAATGGAATAACAATTTACCAAATCAATCATCTGTTGATGTCTCTCCGGATTCATTAACAGTATATCATGTAACCGTAACGGACTCTTGGGGTTTTCAGGCAGAAAGTGATGTTATTGTAAGAGTGAAAGATGGTATTGGAGAAGAAAGGCATACTGTTATTGATGATTTCAATCATGGTAGTGGAGGAAGTCAATTTAGACTTGAGGTGAATCCGTCAAATCCCGGATCAATTCAAGGTGTAGATTTTGCAAATACCGGCATTATAGGAAATTATAGAACCGTTGATTTAACTTATTCTTCTGGAACTCAATCAGCAGCAGTTGTGATTGATTATAATTCAGGATATTTTTCACATAGTAATGAAGATGGTACGATTTCTAAGGCTGAGTTATACTATGATAACAATGGAGTTGGTTTACATCAGGATATTTCAGCTTTTGATTACATAAAGATAAACGATATAGGTCTTGATCAAGGAGAGTTAAATGTGAAAATTTCTATTGTGGACTTTGATAATAATACTGCTACAATTACGAAAAGATTGCCTGGTCTCGGTAACTCTACTATATATAATAAAGAAATCAGATTGGCTGATTTTAATAATATAAATAATATCAACTTAAACGATATTAAAGAATTTTACTTTTATTTTACTTCCAAAGATAAATCAATAGACTATCGCCTGGGTGATTTATGGATATGTGAATTTACAAATTGCAATGTAAAAGCTGAACCTGTTTTAGCTGAGATTTGTCAAGGTGATAGTGTTGATATAAATGCAATTGCTGAATGCGTTAACATAGTTAGTTATTCTTGGGATAATGGCGTAGGATATGGTGCAAAGCATAAGGTTTCACCTGATGCCACAACTGTTTATCATGTTACAGCTACTGATGCTTATGGGTGTACATCAACAGATTCTGTAAAAGTTATAGTTCATCCTAACCCTAGTATTAATTTGCCAAGTGATTTAAATATGTGTAAAGGTGATACTCTTGATATATCGGTTGATGTTCTATCCGGTTTGGCTCCTTATAATTATATATGGAGCAATGGAGATACTTCAAAAAGTATTTCAGTTTCTCCTTTAGCAAATACTTCATATGAAGTGACGGTTATAGATGCCAATGGTTGTAGTTCGGTCACTAAAAAAGTTGATGTAGAAGTTTATCCTACACCAAGCGTGATTCTTACATCTACCATTGCAGATTGTGCAGAGAGTAACGGATCTGCTACTGCATCTCCAAGTGGAGGTACTCCGCCATATGATTTTTTGTGGAGTAATAGTGGAACAAATAGTACGATTACCGGTATCTCAGCTGGAGATTATATTGTTACAGTAACAGATGTAAATGGATGTCATATTGTTGATACTGTGATAGTAGCAGAGAAAAACTGTGGCTTACTCGGTGACTTTGTGTGGGAAGATGATAATGCAAATGGAGTTCAAGACTCAGGAGAAAAGGGGATAGAGAATGTCAAAGTAGAATTATATGATAAAGACAAGATTCTATTAAAAACAGAATTTACTGATTTTGATGGTGTGTATTATTTTCATGGACTTCATGAAGGTGATTATTATGTGAAGTTTATAAAACCGAGTGAGTATGAATATACATCTAGGGATATAGGTTTAGACGACAAGGATAATGACCCCGATTCGATTACAGGATTTACAAAATTAATTTCTTTGGCTAAATATGAGAAAGATAGTACAATTGATGCCGGTATGTATAAGCTTGCAAGTATTGGAGATACCGTTTGGATAGATGCAAATGGTAATGGGGAGCAGGATTCTGATGAGGATGGTTTGGGCAATGTGACGGTCAAATTGCTGGACTGTAATGATAATGAACTAGCATCAATGGTAACAGACCAAAATGGAAGTTACTTATTTGATGACTTGAAACCGGGAGACTATAAGATCAAATTCGTTTTGCCGGTGGGATACAAATTCACAGAAAAAAATGCCGTTTCTGATATCACTACTGATAGTGATGCCAACTTGACTTCGGGATTGACCAATTGTGAGTTCCTCTCTAGTGGAGAAAATAACTATAGCTATGATGCGGGTGTTTTTATTCCGGCAAGTCTTGGTGATAAAGTTTGGTTGGATAAAAATGCAAATGGTGTCCAAGACCCTAATGAAGTCGGTGTTGAGAATATCTCTGTCATCCTTAATAGTTGCGATGGTACTCCTATCGACACAGTCTTGACAGATAGTAATGGAAATTACCTCTTTGATGATTTAACCCCCGGGGAATATAAAATATCAATTATCAAACCTGTAGAATATCAATTCGCTGATTCGAATATTGGAAACGATTCCTTTGATAGCGATATTAATTCTGATGGTTTTAGTATCTGTGAGTCTCTTAAAAGTGGTGAAAATAACCTTACTTACGATATTGGTCTATACCAACTGGCAAGTATTGGTGATTTGGTATGGCTTGATAATAATGGAAATGGGATTCAAGATTCTTCTGAATTAGGAATTGAAGGCGTATCAGTTGAACTGCAAAGTTGCTCAGGAGCGGTTATTTCGAGCAATGAAACTGATGCATTGGGTAAATATTTATTTGATGATCTGAAGCCAGGACAATATAGAATGAAATTTATATTGCCGAATGGATATCATTTTACGAATAGAGATATTGGCTTGGATAGTTCTGACAGTGACGCTAATAGTACAGGTCATACTATTTGTGAGGAGTTGGAAAGTGGGGAAAGTAACCTGACTTACGATGCAGGTGTTTATCAGTACGCAAAAATTGGAGATAGAGTTTGGCTTGATGACAATTCTGATGGAAAGCAAAATGCAGGCGAAAAAGGTAAGGAAAACGTCAAAGTAGACCTAATGGATTGTCAGGGTAATATCATGGAAACAACGTACACAGACCCTAATGGTAACTATCTTTTCGATGATTTGACTCCGGGTAATTATAAAATCAAATTTCATACTCTATCAGAGTATTCTTTTACTGAGCTAAATGCGTCTGTGGATAGTTTGGATAGTGATGCAAATCAGTCTACTGGGGAGACAATTTGTGAAGATCTTTCTAGTGGGGAAGAAAATCTTACGTTTGATGCGGGTTTGGTATATTACGGTAGTTTAGGTGATTTTGTGTGGGATGATAAAAATGGAGATGGTGTGCAACAAGAAAACGAACCGGTTGTGCCAAATGTTGAAATAAGACTATATTATTGGCAGTCCAATAGCTTTGTTTATAAGGGTAGTAGCTATACAGATTCACAAGGTAAGTACCTTTTTGATAAGTTAATCGCAGGGAGCTATTACATAAAAGTTGTATTACCAAATGGATATGATGTGACATTTGCCAATAAAGGAAATGATGATACCAAAGATTGTGATATAGATCATACAAATGGAGAAAATAGCTCTAAAGTAATAAGCCTTTCTCCAGGTCAGGATGATATGACTTGGGATATTGGATTATACAAATGTGCATCTATTGGTGATTTGATATGGCGTGATTATTTACAAAATGATGTGTATGATGACACGGAAGGAGGAATTGATGGAGTTTTAGTGAAATTGTATCGTAAAGATGGAAATAATTGGATTTACTGGGATAATACCTATTCAACTTATAAGCCAAGTTCTGTTTGCGGTAGCGGATATTGGTCTTTCTGCGTCGCACCTGGTGTGTATTTTGTTGAATTCGCAGGCATGACCAATACTGACTATAACCATGTTGCTCCTAATACAGGAAATGACGATACCATAGATAGTGATGTCGACGATTCTCATGGGATGAATACAACAGGTAATTACATATTGTATTCAGGAGATTCAATTACGCATGTTTATGCGGGATATTATAAAGAATATTCTGTATTCGGGAAGGCTTGGATTGATGAAAATGAAGACGGAATCAGGACGAGCGATGAGGATGTGCTGGAAAATATAGAAGTACAACTCTTTAGTGATTTGGGCTATCTGACAAGTGTACAAACGGACAACAATGGAGAATATACTTTTGGAGCATTAGATCCCGGAGATTATTTTGTTAAGTTTGAACTTCCTAGTGGCTATTATTTTACTGCTCCGAATCAAGGGGATAGTGATTTTGATTCTGATGTGACTGGCAATAATGGTAATAATACAACCAATTGGTTTAGTATTGAAGAAGGAAGTAATATTGATGCAGGTTTTGTGCCCTATACAGGAGCAAATGGTTTTTATGTTTCTCCTAATCCTACATCAAGTAAAATAAATATTGAATTTAGAGGGGAGAACGATGAAAATATTTCGTTATATATCGTAGATGCAAATGGGCAAATAATTTATAGAGCGAATAAGATAAGAACCTTGAAAAATGAATTTTACAAAAAAGAAATAAATATTGAAAGATTACCCAGTGGACTTTATCAATTTATTATTAAAACAAATAAAAAAGTATTAAAAACTAAGTTTTTAAAAATAAATAAATGATGTTTTCCGGTAGAATTTATAAAACAAAAAGCCTCAAGTTATCTTGGGGCTTTTTGTTTTATTGGGGTATTTTATTTTTTATCTACTTGATTTTTATTAAATAATAGAATACCTTTGCATATAATATATTATTTGTACAAAATCAGATAGCAGATAGTATTTGGAATCCTAATAATTTTTTAATAATAAAATCATATGTCCTATGAAAAAAACATTTTTTAAAAGCGGAGTCTATTTGTTTTTATCTTTTATTCTACTTACAACTGGACATCAGGTCTTCGCTACTTCAAGTATGAGTAATCATTGTGTTTTGGGTGTACCTAAAGATAGTAGTGATATTGTGTTTTATTTAGATTCTGTTTGTGGGGATATCGGCGATACGGTTAGCATAAATATGAAAGTCAAAGGATTTGAGAATATAGAGTATATTATAGGAAAAGTAAACTTTAATCCTAATAAATTACAGTTTGTTGATTTTATTAAAAATGATGAGTATAATATTTTTTATCTAAATAATTATATTTCAGAAGTGTCGTTTGTTGGTGATGGTATCCTTAAATATCTTGATGATAATGATACTTTATTTACGCTACAATTTATTATCCTTGGGGATATTGGAGATAATATACCTATCTATCCCAATTATGTTAATTTAGTTCAGAATTCGGAAGATATTTATCCTGTTTGTTTAAATGGCTATGTATGTGTTAATAAGCCTACCGAACTTTTAGTAACATCTAAGTATTGTAGTACCTCAGATAATTCCGCTAATGCATCTTTAACTTTTAAGGCTTTTGGAGGGGCGGCTCCATATAACTATAGTGTTTTAAAAGCAGGAGACACATCCGAAATTCAAACAGGTGGGGGTTTAGAAGAAAATGATATGAAAACCATTTTTGGGTTATTTTCAAATGAAACTTACTTGATTAAAGTAGTTGACGCTGTTTCTGATACTTTTACTGAAAAAGTGTTTATTGATTCAAATAATGAAATAAGATTTGAGGATATTCTACGTAAAGACGATTGTTTTGACCAACAGGAAGGAAAGCTGAGCTTATTTCTTAATAATAAAAATCATGATTCACACAAAGTGGAATGGTCAAATTCAAGATATAATATTGATTCAATTGAAGGTTTAGCTAAAGGAGATTATGGTGTTACCGTTTCTGACAATGCTTCAGGATGTCAGATAGATACTTTTGTCCAACTTGAATCTGAGAAAGTATGGATTGATTCAATATGGGTCAAAGACGCAACATGTAATGGTGTTTGCGATGGAATAGCATTTGTTGATGCAAAACAAACAGGAAATGGAGGTATATTTTATAAATGGAATTATGTAGAACATTCAAACTATGTTGATAGTTTGTGCTCAGGTCTGTATAGATTAGTAATATCCAATGAAAATGAATGCAGAGTTGAAACAACAGTTAAAATCGGTCAGTCCAACTACATTACTGTATCGCTCGATAGTATGACAGATATTTCTTCATCTTCAAGTAAAGGTGCAATTTATGTTTCTTTTGACTCGACGAATAAAGTTTTTAATTGGAATGGTCCAGATGGATATTTTAGTTCAAATATGAATATTGAAAATTTGGATATTGGAGGTTGTTATACAATATCTATTACTGATACAATTACACATTGTGCTATAGTCAAAACATTTTGTATTTCAGATCTAACAGGTACAATTAGTTTTGAAAATAGTGAGGAGCTCAAAGTATATCCAAATCCTGCTCAAGAATTAATTACAATTGATTTTACGGAATCGAGAGTCGGTGAGTACAATGTATCTATTATGGATATTTCGGGTAAAGTATTATTGAATAAAATTAAGCCTATAACCGATAATCAATTGAATTTAGATGTGTCACTACTCAATAATGGACTCTACATTTTAGCAATTAAAAGCCCAAGATTGAATACAGTATATAAAAAGATTGTTATAAAATTTTAATGACTTTATGGACAGATACTAATTACAATTCCATACCCAATCAGATAGGGGATAGGTGGATTTTGTATATGAATAATGCCACCATTCTGTTCTGATCGACCTGAACCCATGTCTTTCCATAATGTCTTTTAGGAGTTTTCTATTTTCTAATACATATTTAGGTAGATTTGTTGTAGTGTGATAGGCTTTTACGCCAAAATAATCGAATTCTGTTCCCATATTCAATTCTTTCCCTCTACTATCTACAATCGTGAGATCTATCGCTAGACCTCTATTATGCATTGATCCTTTTTTGGGTGGAGTGACATATCTAGCATCGGGTTTTATATTCCATAGTTTTTGTTGAATTGGCTTTGGTCTATAACAGTCAAACAACTTGAGACGCAATCCTTTTTTTTGGAGTGATTTGCTAATGTTTAATAATTCTTTTGCTACTTGTGGTCTTAAAAAACATCTCGGGCATTCATACATCTGTTTTTTTACAAAATTATTCGTTGTAGCATATCGAAGATCAAGTAAAATATCTGAATAATTAATTTCATGCCATTGTGTGGAATCATAATCCAATAGCTGTTTTATATTGTCTGTTTTGTGATTAATAGTGTTGGAATCAATAAGTGCGATATTCTTTTTTTTGATATCATTAATAGGTTTTTCTTTACAAGAGTGAAGAATAAAAAGTATATAAATTAGTGGAAGATATTTAATTAAAGTTTTCATGATTTTACAAATAATTTTAATTATTGTCTTATAATATAGATTAAGATGATAAATATATGAATTATTTATATATTTGCAAAAAAAATAAAAGTTATGTTTAGAAATATAGTTTTTTTATCGGTTTTGATTTTTTCGTTTGCTTCCTGTGTTTTACCATCAAAATTCCAAAAAGTTACGGATGAAAGAAATAGACTAATAAGAGAAAATGCGTCATTACTCTATCTAAAGGAGCAAAGCAAAAAGCAAAAAGAAAGTGTTAGAGACTTAAAGGAGAAATTAGAACAAACTGAATCTCTTATGTATGAGGTTAATACCAAATTGACTGCCGCAGAATCCAAATATAAGAAATGTGAGGTGGAATATAATGATATGCTGTTGAAGAATAAACGATTGTTATCAAATGCATTTGCAGAAAAATCAAATGTTTCTGAAGAGTTGGCAAAACAGCAAAAATTGTTGGGAGAAAAAGAAAGGCAATTGCAAAAAATAGAACAAGATTTGAATAACCAAAAATTAAAACAGAAATTATTAAATGCAAATCTTGAATCGAGGCAAAAGCATATCGACTCTTTGAGTTCAATTGTCAAGCTGAAAGATAATAAGCTTGCTGCTATGAAAGCAAGAATAAAAAGTATTTTGGTAGGTTATTCCAATGATGATATAAAGGTAGAGAAAAGGAACGATGGACGGTTATATATATCAATGAGCCAAAATCTGTTGTTTGCAAAGGGAAGTGATAAATTGGATATGCTGGGGAAAGCAGCAATTCAAAAGGTTGCAGGGGCATTAAAATCAGAAACTGATTTTGATATAGTAGTAGAAGGTCATACGGATAGTGACGGAAGCCCTAAGTCAAATTGGGCTTTAAGTACTAGACGTGCACTCGCCGTTGTCAATGTTTTAGAAGAATCCGGAGTTTTGCCCCAAAAGATTATTGCAGCGGGTAGGGGACAATATCATCCGGTAGAGCCTAACGACTCAAAAATGAATAAAGCCAAGAATAGAAGAACGGAGATTATTTTAGAACCGAATTTTAATGAGATACTAAATTTTATAAAATAATTCACATCTTTTGTTAATACAATAAAGAAAAGTAAAAATTAACAATAAAATCCATTTGTAGATTGTTAACTAATAAAAACCAAACGAACAATGAAAAAATTAATATTTATATTTTTTTTAGGATTATTCACCCAAGCGTGTAGCACCATAAAATTGGAAACAAATCCTGATAAAGTTTCTCCTTCTATCGTGTATAGCAAAGGTGCTTGCTTTGGTAAATGCCCTATCTTTACATTGACCATATACAATTCTGGCCTTGTTAAGTTTAATGGTCGCAGATATACCGGTATGGACGGTAAACACGAAAAGCAATTGGATAAGAAACAATATGTTTCCCTTATCAAGAAATTTAGAGAAAACAGATTTTGGCGATTTGATGATATCTATGGTATGGATCTTGTTGATGCACCAACTATAACTATTTCTTTCTCGGACAAAGGAAAGAATAAAACGGTGAAAGGCAAAGGAGGATTTCCTGATAAATTGAAAGAATTGGCTGCATTATTGGATAATCTTGTTGTTGATAAAGATTCATGGATAATGGTAGATAAACCAATAAGAGCAGATGTAAAAGAAGAAATAATTGAAAATCAAATCATCTTGGAAACAGGAGATGGTATGATAATGTCTCGATGGCTTCAAGAGTATAAAAAATATGGGTTGAGACTTATGAAAAGGATAGGAAACGACAATAAAACTTGGCTAATTCGTTTTGATAAAAATAAGATTAATCCGAAAGAAATGTTGAAAATTATCAAAGCGGACAAGTATATTTCAAATGCAGAGTTTAATGTGAAAGTTACAGAAAGGTAATATATATCAATTATGAAAGTTGCTGTTTTTCCCGGGTCTTTTGACCCGATTACGATAGGTCATGTTAGTTTAATAAGAAGAGCATTGCCTTTATTTGACAAAATAATAATAGGAATTGGTGTAAATACTAGCAAAAATAAACTATTTCCTCTTTCTCAGAGGGTGAAGTGGATAAATGAGGTTTTCAAAGATGAAGATAAAGTCGAAGTACAAGAATTTGACGGGTTAACTGTAGATTTTAGTAGAAAAATTGGGGCTAGACATATTATTAGAGGGCTTAGAAATGCTTCTGATTTTGATTATGAGAAAACGATAGCTCAGCTAAATCACGAGCTTAATAATGAAATAGAAACAGTTTTTTTAATGAGTAGACCTAGATATAGTCATATTAGTTCAACTATTGTAAGGGAAATTATTAGAGTGAAAGGTGATGCTTCTTCGCTAGTTCCAAAAGAGGTCAAATTGTACGACAAAGGAGAATAAAATACACCGGTAGTTTCTTACTAATTGATTTTTTGATTGACTTTTAATGTCTTGAATTCATAGTTAGTTTTTTTCATTTGTTTAGAATAGACATTATGTAAGATATGAACATCATATACTTGCGTGTTGGCATTAGATTTATCAAAATCATCAAATATCAATTCAGACTTGTCGTTGATATCATATCGTAAACCGTCTTGTTTTAAAAAACTGATTAAACTGACTATTGTTATTAATACTGCCGCAACTGAACTAATATAAATTAACTTGTTAGTTCTATTCTTCTTTTTTTCAAATTCAAAACGATCCAACTTGTATTCCAATCTATTCCATACCCTAGAAGGTGGTTCAAGCGTTGCTTTGTTACTGGACTTTTTGATGTTTTCTATAAGTTCTCTGTTCATTTATGCAGTATTTGTTCTGTTCTGTTCTTTAATTAATTTCCTCAATCTTTGCTTAGCAAGTCTCAATTGACTTTTAGACGTATTAGTGCTAATACCCATCTGTGCGGCAATTTCTTTATGTTTGTATCCTTCTATTTCATACAGATTAAAAACAGTTCTGTATCCAACCGGTAGTAATTTTAATACGTCCAAGATATCTTGATACTCAAGTTCTTCGTCTTGATATGTTATTTTTTGCGGTATCAATAAATTATCGACTTCTATTAGCATTTGGAAAACTTTATTTCTTCTTAGAAACATCAACGATTCCCTTATAGCTATTTTTTTAATCCAACCTTCAAAACTACCTTCATCTCGAAATTTAGACAAATTATTGTATATTTTCATGAAAGTTTCAATCAAAACATCTTCTGCATCAAATTCACTTTTTAGGTATCTCTTGATAATAGCATAAAGTACAGGTGAGTAGTGCTGGTACATCTCCTTTTGTGCACTTCTTTCACCCTTTATACATTTTTTTATCAATTGTTTTAAATCCATACTTATCATATTTGAATTGATACACTATTCAACACTTAGATGCATTTTAGCTACAAAATGGTGCATGAAATTCATATTTTAACATAAAATTAATAGTTTTTATTGATATTGAGCGTATAATTTGATTATTTTTATGTTTTTTGCATATTAATACTGAAATTTTAAAAATATTAAGTGGATTTTGAATAACTTGATAATTTGATAGTTTCTAATAAACTAAATTTAAAATAATAATGTTTAATAAACGTCATGTTCAAGTATTAGAGAAAATACTTGCTCTGTTTTTGTATTTGTTGTAGATTGAAATTTGGTATTAAAAGAGAAATTGGATGAAAGATAATTTTGATAATTATAATTTACTTATAGATAAACTTGATAAATTTATCCGTAAGTTTTACACAAATAAAATTATTAAGGGACTAATATACTTTTTTACACTTGTCATAGCACTTTTCTTGATATTTAATTTATTGGAAAACCGGTTTTATTTTAGCAAGTCGATAAGAAAAGGAATTTTTTATTTATTTATCATCTCTACTTTATTAGCATTTGTTTTTTGGATTTTATGGCCTTTGGGCAAGTATTTTCAACTTGGGAAGACCATCTCTCGGGAGAAAGCCGCTTCAATCGTTGGAAATCATTTTGGCAATATCAAAGACAAATTATTAAATGTTTTACAATTGCATGCTCAAAGCGCATCTGATTTAGAGAACGATTTGCTCCTTGCCGGTATAGATCAAAAAAGTGAAGAAATAAAACTTGTTCCATTTAGAGCGGCAATAGATCTGACAAAAAACAAGAAGTATTTAAAGTATTTAATTCCACCTTTTATCATATTATTTTTTATTCTTTTAGCTTCACCGGGAACAATTCAAAGTAGTACTAAGCGCATTATTAATAATGATAAAGATTTTGAACAACCTGCTCCATTTCATTTTCGGATAGAAAATAAAAGTCTCGAAGTAGTACAATTTGAAAATTTGGAGCTTAACGTATCTGTATTCGGTGAATATTTACCATCGGATTTATATATAGATGTTGATGGTTTTCGGTATAGGTTGAGCAAAAATAATGACTCTAGTTTTATCTATCATTTCAAAAACATTCAAAAAGACGTGGAATTTAATCTGTTTTCCGGAAAAGTTGTCTCAAAAGATTTTACAATATCAGTCATTCCTAAACCACTTATTACTGATTTTAAAGTGGATGTAGATTACCCTGCTTATACCGGTCAGAAAGATGAAGTTTTGGAAAATATGGGTGATTTGGTAGTCTTGGAAGGGAGTAGATTGAATTGGTCTTTTAATTCCATTAATACGGATACTATAAAGATGAAATTCAATTCTTCAAAAGAATTATTTCCATTGGATAGGATTAGTAAAAATGATTTTATTTTTAAAAAGAGAATATTAAAAGATGATTCCTACAAAGTTGTCATTATTAACACAAAGATAAAACAACCAGATTCAATTTCTTATTCAATTCATGTAGTTAAGGATAAATATCCGAGTATTAATATTGAACAATTCAAAGATTCCTTAGACGATTCGGTGATATATTTTGTGGGTGAAGCTTCTGATGATTATGGATTTACTTCACTGGCATTCAATTATAAAGTGATTGGTAAGGGGGGAAATGAAGTGGCTTTTAAAAAAGTTAATATAGATAGAAATGGATTGAATAAATTAAGATTTAAGTACTTTTTTGATATTAATGAAACAAAAGTTAAACCGGGGCAATCGCTTAAATATTACTTTGAGGTTTTTGATAATGATGCGGTAAATGGTCCAAAATCAGCAAAAACAATTATTTTAGAGTTTAAGAAAAAATCAAAAGAAGAATTTGAAAAAGAAGAAAATGAAAACGAGGAGGATGTAAAGAAAAACCTTGATGATATAGTAAAAAAATCAAGGAAAATGCAAGAGGAATTGAAGAGACTTAAAGAAAAATTGCTGCAAAAGAAAAATCCTGAATGGCAAGATAAGAAGGAATTGGAGAAAATATTGGCAAAAGAGAAAGAGTTGAGAAAGATGCTCGAAGAAGCCAAAAAGAAATTGGAAGAGAACCTTAAAAAACAAAGTGAATATAAGAAAACCAATGAAGCAATATTGGAAAAACAGGAACAAATCCAAAAGATGTTTGAAGAATCGTTGAGTGAAGAACAAAAGGATTTGATGGAAAAGATTCAAGATATGATGGAAGATCTCAACAAAGAAGATATGATGGATAAGATGGAGGAGATGTCTATGGACGAAGAGAAAGTAGAAAAGCAAATGGATCGTTTGTTGGAATTGTTCAAAACATTGGAGTTGGAAAAGGAAATGCAAGAAACAATAGATAAATTAAATGAGCTTGCAGATAAACAAGAAAAACTTAGTGAGGAAACAAAAAAAGAAAGTAAATCAAATGATGAATTGAAAAAAGAGCAGGAAAAGTTAAATAAAGAATTTGACAAAGTGAAAGATAAAATGAAGGAGCTCATGAAAAAGAATAAAGAGCTCGAAACTCCAAAGAACTTGGCAAAAGACAACGAAGAAAAAATGGAGGATATTGATGAAGATATGGAAAAGGGAAAGGAAAAGTTGGAAAAGAATAAACCATCTGATGCTTCACAATCTCAAAAAAGTGCCGCTCAAAAGATGAAAGATATGGCAAAGAGCTTGGATATGCAGATGAAGGGCAGTAGCGACGAACAGCAAGAGGAGGATTTGAAGGCTTTGCGACAATTGCTAGAAAATATATTAACATTATCATTCGGGGAAGAAAAATTAATGGATAATACCAACGGTCTGATTGTAAATTCACCTGCTTATAAAAAGGTACTCAAAGATCAATATCGAATAAAGGAAGATTTTAAAATAGTAGAGGACAGTTTGCAGGCTCTAAGTAAAAGAGTTACTGAAATAGAGACTTTTGTTATAGATAAAGTGGCTGAAATTAAAAAAGAGTTAAGTAAAAGCCTTGATAAATTGGAAAGTGATGGTAAACTGCCTGGAACAAGAGATTTTCCCGCTGCAATTAAAGCACAACACGGTACAATGAAAGGATTAAATGACTTGGCTTTGATGCTGGATGAATCAATGAAGCAGATGCAAAAAAATGGTTCAGGAATGCCTGGATCAGGAAGTTGTGATAAACCTGGTGGAACAGGAAAAAAACCTGGAAAAAGTGGGGAGAAACCAACTGATAAAATAGCCAAAGGGCAAAAAGGTTTGACGAAAAAGATGAAGAGTATGCTTGAAAAAATGAAGGGGCAAAAGGGAGGTAAAAACGGTATGGCAAAGGAATTTGCTGAAGCGGCAAAACGTCAAGCAGAAATGAGGAGAGCACTTGAAAAAATAAAAAGAGATAAACAAGGAGAAGGTAAAGGAGGCGGTAAGGATTTGCAAAAACTTATTGATGAAATGAATAAGATAGAGGAAGATCTTGTGAATAAAAGACTGGACGCACAACTTATAAAAAGGCAAGAAAATATAACTTCAAGATTGTTGGAGGCGGATAAAGCAGATCGTAAAAGGGGATATGATAACCAAAGAAAATCAAAATCAGCTACCCCTAAAGAGAAAAAAATGCCCGCTGCTATTGAGAAGTATTTAAAAGAGAGAGAAGCGCAATTGGAGATGTATAAATCCATTTCACCTTCTCTGAAACCTTTTTATAGAAAGTTGGTTGAAGACTATATTAATACATTGGAAAAAAGATAAATTATTTTAATTATTTAGTCATTGTTTTAGTTTAGCATAGTATTTGATATAGTTATTGTAGATTATTTTGAATTATAATAAAATGTTTTAGAACATAGATGAAGATACATAAACTCGTTTTTAAATCGGAACCTGACGGCATACGACTAGTGAAAGATTGGCTCGATAAGTTGTCCGTGATATACAATATATGCGATGAATTGTATCCTGATATATTAATAAGTTTAACAGAAGCCGTTAATAATGCTATTCACCATGGTAATAAATGTGATGCCAGTAAAAGAATAATGCTGTTTTGTGTTGTTAAAAAGAAAAAACTGAAATTTAAAGTAATGGATGAAGGCAAAGGATTTAATGAAAAAAAACTTCCAGATCCATTGTCAAATGAAAGGATTGCTTTAGAAAACGGAAGAGGAGTTTTAATAATGAAAGAATTGGCACACGAGATCAGATTTAAAAAACATGGGTCAATGGTAGAAATGACCTTCAAACTAAAATCCATTTGATGAAAATAACTCCCCAAATATTTTTTTTTACAGAAGATATTGATTTTACTCTAGATAATTCTAAAAGCATTGAAGAGGTTTTAGTTAAATATATTTTTGAAGCAGGCAACCAATGCGATGAAATCAACTATATCTTTTGTTCAGATGAATTTTTGCTTAAATTAAATAAGGAGTATTTAGATCATGATTTTTATACGGATATTTTGTCATTTCAAATGGGTGATGACCCGGTACAAGGTGATATTTATATCAGTATTGATAGAGTAAGAGAGAATGCTAGTGTACTCAGCTTGTCATTTCATGATGAACTGTATCGAGTAATTGCTCATGGCGTTTTACATTTTCTCGGTAATAAAGATAAAACCGATGATGAAAAAAAAATAATGAGAGCAAAAGAAGATGAAGTGATAGAATTAATTAAAAAACGTATTAAAAAAGGTGATATTAAATTATAATTAATATATTTGTCGGATGTTATATTTAGTTCCAACACCAATAGGCAATTTAAAAGATATAACCTTTAGAGCTATAGAGATATTAAAAAGTGTTGATCGGATATTGGCTGAAGATACAAGAGTCACTAAAAAACTCTTGAACCATTATAATATTGAGAAGCCTTTAGTCTCTTACCACACTCATAACGAACATAAAACAACTGATAATATAATTTCGATTCTCAGCACAGGTGAAGATATCGCTTTGGTGTCAGATGCGGGAACACCCGGAATATCTGATCCGGGGTTTTTATTAATAAAAGCATGTCATGCACAAGGTATAAAGGTGGTCTCGTTACCCGGAGCTTCAGCTTCGATTACAGCAATCGCCGGTTCAGGACTGCCTTCTAATAGATTTCACTTTGAAGGGTTTTTACCTCATAAAAAAGGTCGTAAAAAAAGGTGGGAATTTTTATCTGGCTATCCATATTCGATTATTGTTTATGAATCGCCCTATAGGATTATTAAGTTGTTAACTGAAATATGCGAAGTTTTGGGAGAGCAACATCCGGTGACGGTAGCTAGAGAAATATCAAAAGTATACGAAGAGATTGAAGTAAAAAGTTGCATTGAGCATTTAGAGAAATATAAGGCAAAGCAAAAGATAAAAGGAGAGTTTGTCGTAGTAATTGGTCCCAAAACAGTTTGATTAATAAACATGAACTTTAAAACAACACACTATTAATAAATTTTAACAAAAAAAAATGGATAGAATAACAACACTTGACGAGTTTATTATTGATAAACAAAAAGATTTTTCTTTTGCAACAGGAGAATTGTCCGGATTACTGAGAGATATTGGAGTAGCTGCAAAAATTGTTAACAGAGAAGTAAATAGAGCTGGATTGGTAAATATATTGGGTCTAGAAGGTGGTAAGAATAAGACAGGTGATGATGTACAAAAACTCGATATGTTTGCAAATGATAAATTGATTGATTACCTGAAGAATAGTGGTGAATGTTCGGGCATTGCATCAGAGGAACTAGAGAGCTTTGTGAAGTTGCCAACAAAAGAAGGCAAAGATGCGAAGTATGTCGTGGTGGTAGATCCATTGGATGGTTCTTCCAATATTGATGTAAATGTATCCGTTGGTACTATATTTGGTATTTACAGAAGGATATCTGACCATGGGCAAGAATGTGAATTGAAAGATTTTCTCCAAGAAGGAAATAAGTTGGTAGCAGCAGGATTTGTTTTATATGGCACTTCTACTATTCTAATGTACACTACCGGGCACGGTGTTAATGGATTTACCCTTGATCCGTCATTGGGTGAGTTTTGCTTGTCGCACAAAAACATTAAAATTCCTGATATAGGAAAGTATTATTCAGTTAATCAGGGTTATTACCTGCAGTTTGATTTAGAAATGAGAAGATATATTGATCACTGTTCTGATACTAAACGAAGTTTGAGATACATAGGAAGTATGGTGTCTGATATTCATAGAAATATAATAAAAGGAGGAATATTTTTATATCCAAATTCCAGAAAAAATCCCTTAGGTAAATTAAGGCTTTTATATGAATGCAATCCTATGGCGCTTATCGTTGAACAAGCGGGAGGGAAAGCTATAAATACTGATTTGGAGAGGATATTAGATGTTGTACCTACGGGTTTACACCAAAGAAGCCCAATAATTATTGGCTCAAAAGTGATGGTTGATGAATTTGAATCTTTTGTCAGGAAATACACTCCAAACGGGATAGACGCATAATATTATTTATTTTAAATTTGTATATAAAAATATATCTATTTAAACTAATTTCAAATTAATAAGCGTATATTTGTGCTTTAATATTTTTGTATTGCTCTACTAATTAAAAATAATGTTTTGAGAATAAAAATAGGTTTAGTTTGGTTTAGGCACGATCTTAGGTTGTATGATAATTTGGCATTGACGGAAGCAACGAATCAATGCGATGTAGTCTTACCTGTGTTTGTTTTTGACGAAAGAATGTTTGAAGAAAAGTCTGAATATGGCTTTAGGAAAATAGGAGTTCAGAGAGCAAAATTTTTAATAGAATCAGTTATAAATCTGAAAAAATCATTTGCTGAAAGGAATATTGAGTTGATAGTAAGGTTTGGGAAGACAGAGGAAGTTATATATAGTATAGCTAGTCAGATAAGATCAACTTGGGTATATTGTAATAGAGAGAGAACTCCTGATGAAGAAAAGATTCAAGATAATCTTGAAAATAAATTATGGCAGGTTGGTCAGGAATTGAGATACTCCCGTGGTAAAATGCTTTATCATACTGGAGATTTGCCGTTTCCTATAAGGCATACTCCTGATACTTATGCTGCTTTTTATAGAGAAGTCGGAAAAATTGTACCTGTGAGAAAGCCACTTCCTATACCTGATAAAATATTACCTTATATGGGAAATGTTCCTTCTGAATCTATTCCGACTTTGGAGGAGTTGGGATATAGTGAAGAAGAAATTAATGGGCATGTTTCTGAGTTTAAAGGTGGTGAGTTTACAGCATTGAAAATGTTAGATGATTTCATAAAAAATCATTTTAAAGTAAAAGCTCTTGGTCTTAAAAAGAAAAAAGGGCAAAAGGTTTTAGTGACGCATCTCAGTCCGTATTTGAATTCAGGATGTATTTCACCTAAAACGATTTACAATGCAATTAATAAATTTATGGGTAACAAATACCATAAAAACAGAGCTAACTGCATAATACATGGACTCATGCGCAGAGATTATCTTAAGTTGTTGGAAAAGAAGTATAAAGAAAAAGTTTTTGAGTATAAAGGGATTAAAGGAGTTGCTCCCGAAGGACTGAGTGATGATATGAATAAATTTGGGATATGGAAAGATGCAATTACAGGAGTGCCAATAGTTGATGCATTTATGCGCGAATTGAATACTACCGGATTTATTTCATTTGAGGGAAGACGTATTCTTTCTCAATTTTTGATAGAGGAATTAAAAGTTAATTGGAGAATTGGTGCTGAGTATTTCCAATCGGTCTTAATTGATTATAATGCCTGTAGTAATTGGGGAAATTGGAATATCGTTGCCGGAGTAGGGTATGATGCAAAGGAGGACAGGTATTGCAATTTTATAACTAAGTCTAAAAAACTGGACCCCAAAGGAGAATTTATTAGAAGGTGGATACCTGAATTAAGTCCTGTTAAAGATAGTTTCATTCATGAACCCGATAAAATGACAAACGAACAGTTGCAAGAGATACATCTTGATCTTGGAGAAGATTATCCCAATCCTGTAGTTGATACAGATAGATGGGTATAGAATATCAAGTGTATTGCCAAGTGTAAAATATCGCATAAGTTGCAGGAATATTTGTGTAGAACAAGGTGTAAAATTTTCAGCATAACTTGTCCCGAATTAACTTCGGAAGCCTTAGCTACAGTTAAAATTTTTAACGAAGTTATGCGCAGAATGAACAAGAATTGGTGCATCAAAATACGCTTGACACGACACTAGTTTTGTTTAGTCAAAGATAAGAACATAAGTTTTCCTCAAATACTTTTTTAGATTTAACCAAAATAAGGCTATAAAATAGAAAATAATGGGCGAGCCCAAAGTTAAAAATGATGTGTAAATAAAATACAACCTCATCTTGCTGCTCTGAATACCAAGCTTCTCTCCTAGATAAGCAAATACACCAAACGTAGATCTTTCTGCCCTATTTTTTATCCAATTATGCATGCTATGAATTCTAATATTACCCAAAAGTACAAAAAATAATATGAATGTCCAAGTTATTTGAGGTCAAATTTTGTTGCCATTCTTAAATTTTACAATATATGCTTTTTTGAAACGTTTTTTCCAGTTGTCCTCCAAGTCATAAACAGCTTTGTCATATGTTGCGTATGATCCTATTAAATACAACACTTTACCGGTTTCATGGTTTGTATAAAACTCAAGGTTTTTTACGGTTTTAATCAAGATATGACCTTTGGGTAATGGAGCAAAAGCATCAAGTAATACTATTTTATAACCGGTAAATTCATTGTCTATTTTTGGCACAGATTTATCAATATCTTTTGATATTACTGAAGGCTTATTTGTGATTCTTTTATTTGAAGTATCTTTTTTCTTGTTTTTTTCAAGGTCTCTTAAGATTTCATCAGGTATCTTCCCATCTTTTATTTCTATGGTTTTAGAACCGTAATCTAATATATTTTGCAATCTTTCCTCCATTCTTTTATTGTCCTTTATGACTTTCAATGGAATCAACTCTCCGGTGTCATCTTGCATGATATTAAGAATTTTCATTTCTGTTCTTCTGTTTGCCGCATGAAGTTCTTCACTACATGGTACACCATTTTTACAATTATTAGTTAGTTCTGTTTCTCCATAACCTTTATATGTTATTCTGTTTTTATTTATTTTTCTTATATGGGTTAAGTACTGTACTGCTGCTTTTGCTCTAGCTGTTGATAATTTCAAATTGTAACTATCAGACCCCCTACTATCTGTATGTGAGCCTAGTTCTATTACTAATTTGGGGTTTATCTTTAGTGTTCTGGCAATATTATCTAATTCTTTAGCAGCAGTTTCTGTAATATTAGCTTTGTTTAACTGGTAATAAATATTGTTTATTTTTATTTTTTTCCCTTCATATACTTTATCCATTTCAATATTGGCTAGATATTTACCTACTGTATTATTTTTTGACAATCTGGTTTTTATACCTGGTTGCATTTTACTAACTCCATGAAAACAAATTATGCAACCATTTATATTCAGATAAGCTTCAAGTTCTTTTGCGAGATATCCGTCTTTTCTTATAAGAATTGTATAATGATTCCCCTTGTTTAATTCAATATTGAAATTGGGCCTATCATTGGTGAAACTGGCGGTTTCTTCTCCGGTAGTATTATTGTATACCTCAATTAATGCACCGGTGATTCCATCTACAGGAGCATATGGAGATTCTCGTATTTCCGTTAAACTAATTTCAAATGTGTATCCTGGCTTTCTCACCATTGTAAGCTTTAGAAAAATATTTTTTCCATCTTTTGATGAATTACCGGTTATTTCTTTTACAACATCTTTATAGATGCTCTTTTTTATAGTAATTGAATAAACCCTATCAGGTTCAATTGTAAAAGAGAACTCACCATAACTATTAGTTTTTGTTTCGCCTAAAATTAATTTTGAATTTTTTAAAGATAAAGTGACGGTTGCATCAGCAATGAAACCTTGATTCTCTTCAGCAGAAACATACCCTTTCACTGTAATTCCTTCTTGTGCCATAGAAGAAGTTATCATAAAAAAAAACAGGAGTGATAAAGCTATTAATTTATTCATTTTATTTATTTTATATTCTAAAAATCAGCAAAACTCATTGGATACAACTACTTAAACTCTTTTATGTTCTTCAACTAATAACATTTAACACAAAAATGGCATAAAAATTTGTATTAATAATTATTTTTGTGATAATTTTTTAAAAGTTATTATTTAAATTAATACCAAACCGTTATCAAGATGGTGAAATAGAAAAAGAATTGATTTTTGCTGATTCAATGAAAAAAATCTTCGCATAGCCTTAGCTATGGAAATATTTTATAAAGCAGTAAAAGTAAAAACTAAACTTTTAATAAGCAGTTTTATGATGGCGGTTTGGTATAAGGCAGAAAACTTTGAAATATGAAGACTATATACATAGATATCCAAAATGCATCGTCGTTATTTAAAGAAGAAGAGTATATTAAAATGAAAATTGAAGCGCAAGCTGCTTTAAAAAAACTTGAGGATAAAACAGGAAAGGGAAATGATTTTTTAGGTTGGCTTGACTTGCCATATTCTGACGAATATAAAATTATAGAATCATCTATATCAGATCTACGTGCAAAAGTAGATACAATCGTAGTTGTTGGCATTGGAGGATCATATCTCGGAGCAAGGGCTGTTTTGTTTGCGTTGAACAATCAATTCCAAAATCCAAATGTAGAGATTATCTATGCAGGAAATAATTTGGATGAAAGGTATCATAGTGAATTATTTAAGTATATAAAAAGTAAAAACTTCGGTATTGTTGTAATCTCAAAATCAGGTACTACTACAGAACCCGCAATTGCCTTTAGATTATTGAAGAATCAAATTGAAAAAAAATACGGTGTTTTGGAAGCTAGGAAAAGGATTATAGCCATAACAGATAAGAAAAAGGGGGCTTTAAAGCTATTAGCGGATAAAGAAGGATACCAAACATTCATTATCGCCGATAATATTGGAGGCCGTTTTTCCGTTCTTTCACCTGTAGGTCTAGTGCCAATTGCGTTGGCTGGTTACAATATCGAACAATTAATTCTTGGAGCTAAAGAGATGGATGAAATGACGCAATCATATAACTCATTTGATGATAATATCGTGTTGAAGTATGCTGTGATACGTAATTTGCTCTACAACAATAATAAAAAAATAGAATTGCTGACTACATATAGTCCTAAACTATTTTATGTAGTTGAATGGTGGAAACAATTATATGGAGAAAGTGAGGGGAAAAACGGCAAAGGGATATTTCCTGCAGGGGTGACTAATACTACAGATCTACATTCTTTAGGGCAATATATTCAAGAGGGGGAAAGGAATTTATTTGAGACTGTTTTATCGATACTTTCTCCCGGTAGTATAATAGAAATTCCTAAAGTTGATGATGATCTTGATAATTTGAACTACCTTGTAGGAAAAAGTTTAGATTTTGTGAATCAAAAAGCAAAAGAAGGAACGCTTTTTGCCCATATTGAGGGAGGCGTGCCTAATCTTGAAATTTCGATGAATAGTCTAGACGAATTTAATTTAGGTGCATTGTTGTATTTTTTCGAAAAAGCATGTGCTGTAAGTGGTTATATACTTGGAGTTAATCCTTTTGATCAACCGGGAGTTGAGGCTTATAAAAAGAAAATGTTTGAATTGCTTGAAAAGCCTTAACTATTATTGTTTATGATAATATATTAAAAAATAGGCCGATATATATAGATTGGATATTCGTTTTAAAAATAAGGATTATTATTTTTTAATGATAAAAAGAAAGGACGATTTATTAGTAATTGGATATTATTATTATTTGATTTTATATTTTACTATATTTGCGTCCACAAAAAAAATAAAATATGTTTGACGATTTAACAGGAAGATTAGAACTCGCGTTTAAAAATATAAAAGGTGAAGGCAAATTAACAGAGCTTAATGTTGCTAAATCTGTTAAAGAAATACGACGTGCTCTTGTTGCAGCTGATGTTAATTACAAAATTGCGAAAGAGTTTACCGATGAAGTGAAAAAAGAAGCCTTGGGAGGAAAGAATATCCTTTCTGCGGTGAAACCCGGTGAATTGATGGTGAAAATCGTTCAAGATAAAATGGTTGAACTGATGGGAGGACAAGCTGTTGGACTTGATCTAAGCGGTAAACCCAGTATAATATTAATATCAGGGTTGCAAGGCTCTGGTAAGACGACATTCACAGGTAAATTGGCAAAATACTTAAAAGAGAAAAAACAAAAGAAGGTATTAGTAGTCGCAGGTGACGTTTATCGCCCTGCTGCGATAGACCAATTAACTGTTGTCGCAGAACAAGCAAATGCGGAGATTTACAAAGAATTAGAAAACAAAAACCCGGTACAGATAGCGCAAAATGCCGTTAAATATGCCAAAGAGAATAGTTTTGGAGTTGTGATAGTGGATACAGCAGGTAGACTTGCGATAGATGATGCTATGATGCAGGAAATTGAAGACATAAAATCTGCAATTAAGCCAAATGAAACTCTTTTTGTTGTAGACTCTATGACAGGTCAAGACGCAATAAATACGGCAAAAACATTTAATGACCGATTAGATTTTGATGGTGTCGTATTGACCAAATTGGATGGAGATACTAGAGGTGGTGCTGCATTATCAGTAAAGTATACTGTCGGTAAACCTATAAAATTTGTAAGTAACGGAGAGAAACTACAAGACTTAGAAATGTTTCACCCTGATAGGATGGCTCAAAGAATCCTTGGTATGGGTGATATTGTCACATTTGTTGAAAAAGCTCAGGCTCAGTTTGATGAAAAAGAAGCAAAGAAATTAGAGCGAAAAATCAAAAAAAACAAGTTTGATTATAACGATTTTTTAAGCCAAATCAAGCAGATAAAAAAAATGGGTGATCTAAAGGGGTTAATGAAAATGATTCCCGGGATGGGTAAAATGGTGAAAAATATTGATATTGATGATAATGCTTTTGACAAAGTTGAGTCAATAATATATTCGATGACCCAAGAAGAAAAAGCTAAACCTGAACTGATGAATATGAGTAGGAAAAGAAGAATTGCAAAAGGTAGCGGTAGATCGATTCACGAAGTGAATATGTTTATCAAACAATTTGAGCAAATGAAGAAGATGATGTACAAAATGAGTAAGATGAAAGGTATCCCCGATATGAAAGGATTTGAAGGATTTGGTAATTAAAGTGTTAAAAAAAATAATTTTATTGTAATTTTTATAAATATAAAAGATTAATATAGTACATTTGTGTATTAATAATTAATTTATAAACTATTAAATAAAACAGATATGAAAAGACGATTTTTATTTTTAGCTATTTTTATACTTCCTATCTTGTTGATGGGACAGTCAAAAAGCGAGATTGGACTATTTTTAGGAGCAGGAGACAATAGTACGGATGTAAGTAGCTTTGCTAAAGATGGGCAAGGCTTATTTGATAATACCGGATTGGGCTGGGGATTAAATTACACGTATAATTTTAATCAGAAGTTTGCGATTAGGCTTGGCTATATGGGAACAAAATTGAAAGGAGTGGATAAAAAGTTGGATAAGCTAACGAGCCATATTATAAGGGGATATGAATTTACTTCACCATTACATGAATTTGGGGTAATGGCTCAATGGAATGTGCTAAAACCTAAAACTTATGAAGATGGCTCGTTTAAAAAGTCATTTATTCCTTATTTGTTATTGGGAGGAGGTATAAGTTATACAAAACCTGTTGTAGACTGGACAAGTAATCCTAGACCCGTAAAGAATAAAAGCGATGAGGATAATACTAAAAATATCAATATGCAATTGCCATATGGATTTGGAGTAAAATATAATGTCTCAGAGAAATTTCATGTTGATTTTGAGTTTAGATCTGTTGCTCCGATGACTGATTATATCGATGGAGTTAGTGAATCAGCTAATCCTGATAAAAATGATGTCTACTTCTTTTATGGAATAAATGTAGGTATGAAAATAGGCATTAAAGATAGAGATCATGATGGAATTTCCGATGATAAAGATGCATGTCCGGATATACCCGGTATAGCTGCATTTAATGGCTGCCCTGATACAGATGGAGATGGTATTACAGACGCAGAGGATTTATGTCCTTTAGTTGCAGGTTCTATCGCATTGAAAGGCTGCCCTGATACAGATGGTGATGGGGTTGCTGATAAAGATGACAATTGTCCAAATGTAGCAGGAACAATTAATGGATGTCCTGATACAGATGGTGATGGTATTATTGATAAAAATGACAAGTGTCCTAAAGTTAAAGGTATTAAAGAATTTGCAGGTTGTCCTCCACCTGATGCAGATGGCGATGGAGTTGTAGACTCAGAAGATAGATGTCCTGAAGTGGCAGGCACGATTAAAGGCTGTCCTGATACAGATGGAGATGGAGTTGTTGATATAGATGATAATTGCCCTAAGGTAAAAGGTATAATCAACGGATGTCCTGATACAGACGGAGATGGCATTAGAGATTTGGATGATAAATGCCCTAAAATTGCGGGTATTGCTGCAAATAAAGGTTGCCCAGCGGTAAAGAAAGAGGTTCAAGAAAAAATTATTAGTATTGCTAAAGCTGTGTATTTTAATACAGGAAGTGCTGTACTTAAATCTAGTTCAAAAAGAAAATTGAACGAATTAGTTGGAATCTTGAAAGAATATCCTGAAATGAATATGATTATTGAAGGTCACACAGATGATAGAGGTGATGATAGTAAAAATTTAACATTATCTCAGAAAAGAGCTGATTCAGTAATGAATTACTTGGTTAAAAAAGGAATTGCTCAACACAGATTGTCAAGTGCCGGATATGGAGAGACTATGCCAGTTGCTGACAATAAGACATCTGCAGGACGAAAATTGAATAGAAGGGTAGAGCTGAAATCTACTTTCTAGTTATTACAATTATTATAAATAGATAAAAAAGTGTAGGGTGTCTATATCCTACACTTTTTTTATTTATACTCTTTATACCAAAGTTTACCTGTTAGTCGTTAGGTAATGAAGTTAGTTTTATTTGAAACCTGTTATATCGTTTAAAAAGTTTCTATATTTAACAAATTAATATTATGAATAAATTGATTTTTTCCATATTGCTAGTGTTTTTCGTAGGGAAGTCTTTTGCGAGTTATATTCTGATTCCGATGGATGCTGAAAGTCAAAAAAATCATCTTAAAGCTTATGGTATTGCGTATTGGGTATTGGAGCAAGATGCTGAAGCATATTGGCTATTAAACTATAGAGGAGGTAGTTTCGCATTCAAATATGCTGAACCTATAGAAAGGAAATGTAAAATCAGAGGTGTTAGCTATAAGGTTATAACCAACGGAGAATTTGCACGCATCAGAAATGAAATAGCTTCTCCTGAGGTTAATCAAGAAGTGATGAAGTTGGAAAAAGTACCGAAAATAGCGGTTTATACTCCTGAATACAATACTCGAGGAGAAAAAATTCAACCTTGGGATGATGCCGTGACAATGGTTTTGACCTATGCCGAAATTCCTTTTGATAAAATATATGATCGACAGGTACTGGAAGATAAATTAGCTGAATACGATTGGCTACATCTACATCATGAAGATTTTACCGGACAATATGGAAAATTTTATAAAAGCTATAAAGACTACAAATGGTATAAAGAAAATCAGAGAAGGCAAGAAGCATTAGCTAAGAGTCTCGGATTTAAGAAAGTCTCCAAATTGAAACTTGCTGTTGCAAAAAAAATAAAAGAGTATGTTGGAGCCGGAGGTTTTCTTTTTGCGATGTGTTCTGCAACGGATAGTTATGATATTGCTTTATCTGCAGAAGAGACAGATATATGTGATAAAATGTATGATTATGATCCAATGGATCCAAATGCACAATCCAAACTAAATTTTAATAATACTTTTGCTTTTGAAAATTTTCAATTGGTAACAAATCCCTATGAATATGAATTTTCATCCATTGATAATAGGAAAAGGAAGATAAGACCAAAAGAAGATTATTTTACTTTGTTCGAATTTTCGGCTAAATGGGATCCTGTACCCACAATGCTTACTCAAAACCATACTAGAGTAATAAAGGGATTTATGGGGCAAACAACAGCATTTAAAAAAAATCAGATTAAGTCGGATGTTTTGATTATGGGCGATTTAAAGGTTGAGAATGAAGCTAGGTATATTCACGGCAATTATGGAAAAGGGTTTTGGACATTTTATGGTGGACACGACCCCGAAGACTATAGGCATTTCATAGGGGATCCACCTACTGATCTAAGTCTGCATCCCAATTCTCCCGGATATAGGTTGATACTGAATAATATATTGTTTCCAGCTGCTAGGAAGAAAAAACATAAAACATAAAAAAAGGTCGTCAATTGACGACCTTTTTTTATGTTTTAGACTTTACTAGCGGTTTCATCTAAGATCTTTTTAGCTGCATCTAATATTACAGTATCCTCTAAATGAACTATACCACCATCAGGACCGGGTTGTATATGTTTTCCAATAATTTCCCCATTATTATCATATTTTTTTGCTCCAAAATAATTTCTTACAGCTTGTTCATCTGTTCCAAGTTGTTCTGCGATTCTTTTTACACTTCCTGTTGGCAAGCTATGTTTAATTTTTCTTAATTCGTTGAATGTTATATACATGACGACATGAATTTATAAGTTATAAAATAAAACTAAAAATTTATCATAAAAATAAATATTTTTTGAGAATAAATGGTAATTAAAACACTAATTTTTTTATTTATTCAAAATCTAAATCAATCTAAAATAGTAATTAGATATTTTCATTTACGGAATATCTCTTACAATAAAAACTTTAGTTTTAATAAAAAGGTTCAAATTAAGGAAAATTTATTATTTATTGCTTAATATAATCTTAGAGCAAAAACCTAGTATTTGCATAATAATATATAAGATATAAAATTGATTCCATTAGAGTAGTTACTCTCTTTGATTATATGGATTAAATATGTATTTTTGCGTCCAATTATGCAGATTGTGTCATATAAACTAAACCTTTTTATGTGTTTTTAGTTAATCTATTTACAAACAATGTGTTAATAAATTAAAAAAAATGGAAAAATTGAACTCGGAGATAGTGTACGATAAGTTAAAACTTAATTTTAATGATATTCTTACTCTTGTAGGTGAGGATACCTCTCGAAATGGATTAATCAAAACTCCTCATCGAGCTGCGAAATCAATGCAGTTTTTGCTTAAAGGATATGACCAAAACCCTGATGAGATTATTCAAAAGGCTATGTTTGACGAGGAATATAGTGAAATGGTAATTGTCAAAGATATTGAATTATATTCACTCTGCGAACATCATCTTTTACCTATTTTCGGTAAAGCCCATGTAGCATATATACCAAATAAATCTATAGTAGGATTAAGCAAAATCGCAAGAGTTGTAGATGTTTTTGCTCGTAGACTTCAAGTACAAGAAAGATTGACAAACCAAATATTGGAATCATTGGAGAAAAACCTAAACCCTTTAGGCGTTGCTGTAGTAATAGAAGCACAACATATGTGTATGATGATGAGGGGAGTGCAAAAACAGAATTCAGTTACGACTACTTCGGCATTTAGAGGTGCATTTAATAAACTTGAAACTAGAAGCGAGTTTTTAAGACTGATAAGCAATAATTTACATTAATAATAAAAAATATAAAAATGATAGCGTACGTATTTCCAGGGCAAGCATCCCAGTTTGTGGGTATGGGGAAGGATTTTTATGAAAATAGTTCTTTAGCAAAAAATATATTTGACAGAGCAAATGAGATTCTCGGATTCAAAATTACCGAAGTAATGTTTGAAGGTACATTGGAAGACTTAAAACAAACAAGAGTAACTCAACCGGCTGTTTTCTTACATTCCTATATAAGCTTTGTGGTAAATGGGAAAAAATACTCTCCGGATGTTGTAGCAGGCCATTCTTTAGGAGAATTTACAGCTCTTGCGGCTAATGAAACTCTTGCTTTTGAAGAGTGCTTAAACTTAGTCCAAGTAAGAGCAAATGCTATGCAAAAAGCTTGTGAAGCACATCCAAGTACTATGGCCGCCATATTGGGTTTGGAAGATAATGTTGTAAAAGAGATTTGTGAAAATATTGACGAAATAGTTATACCTGCAAATTATAATTGTCCCGGGCAGTTGGTTATTTCAGGTTCTTTGAAAGGAATAGAAAAAGCTATTGAAAAACTAAAAGAAAATGGAGCGAGAAGAGCTATAACTTTGCAAGTGGGAGGAGCTTTTCATAGTCCGTTTATGGAGCCCGCTCGTGAAGAATTGGCCAAAGCAATTAGTACAGCAGATTTCGCCACTCCAAAACTGCCCATTTATCAAAATGTGACAGGAAAAAGTGAAATGGATCCTGAAAAAATAAAAGATAATTTAATAAAGCAACTAACTTCTCCTGTGCTTTGGACTCAGACCATGCAAAATATGATAGAAGATGGCGTTAAACAGTTTATTGAAGTAGGTGGTAATGGGAAGACTCTTGTTAATTTTGTTAGGAGAGTTGACCGAAGTATTCCCACAGATGCAATTTGAAAAATGATACTTCTCTTATTGCGTTTGACTGTTAATCAGCATTTCAATGATTAATACTTAGATATTAATAACATTGATTGTTTTTAACAGAAATTATCATAAATTTAAATAAACTCTTGTTTTGTGTATTCACTATTCATTAAAACTCAAAAATAATTTCAGAGTTTGTAGCGTTATTAAAATAAAAGAAATGCAGTATGAAGAAAAAGGAGTATAAATTGGAAAAGGGTAAATTTTTAGTTTCCCAGCCTTTTATGTTGGATGGCAATTTTAGAAGAACAGTAATCTATCTAGCAGAATACAATGAGCAAGGTGCACTAGGATTTATTATAAATCGTCCAATGGATTATAAAGCTGAGGAACTAATGGTAGATTTTCCTTCCTTTAATGCTTCTGCTTATTTTGGAGGACCTGTTGCAACAAATACAATTCAATATATTCATAAAAAAGGCGAATTATTAGAAGATAGTATAGAAATCAAAGATGGTGTGTTTTGGGGGGGTGATTTTGATAAACTAAAATTGATGATTGATGAGAAATTGATTACTCCACATGATTTGAAATTCTATGTTGGATATACAGGATGGTCTTCAGGACAACTTGAGGATGAAATAACCCATGGATCATGGATAATTGCTCCGGCTGATATAAATTTCATATTTAAAAACAGCGATAACAGAACTTGGAAGAAAGTGCTTGAGGAAATGGGCGAAAATTATGAGGTTATTGCTCAAATGCCTGAAAATTTTTACTCTAACTGATTTGTCCCCTTATAGTATTGTATTAATTTTTCTCGTAATTTAAAAAGCATTCCGTTTCATTATGGCTGTTGTCCAGTAAAGGCATAAAATATAAAAATAAATAAAAAGATAATTTTTTATAGAAAAATTTGATATTACGTATTTTGTTAATATATTTGCATCATGAATTCATTAAAATATATATTACGTATAGTGTCAATATCAATTTTGGTGTTGTTTTTCACTACAAATATTGCCTTTTCTCAAGACTATTATAAAGTGAAGGCTGCAAAGGGAGATGGAATATTTTCCTTATTAAGGAGGTACAAGTTGATTGATAACCAATGTAATCTAGCGCATTTTCTGGGTATAAATAATCTTAAAAGAGATTCTAAATTGAAGATAGGCAATTTATATAAAATGCCTATCCTGATTTATTTTTATGATGGAAAAAGTATAAGAAGTACAATAGGAGAGAACAATCTGAAAAAAGCTTTGCGAATTCAAAAATACAATAATGATATTTTGAAAAAAAGACTCAGGCGAAAGAATTATATTGAAAGTAAAATATTGTGGGTTCCATATGCTGAAATCTATTGTAAAATGGATGAAATCAAAACAGTACATGTAAAAGAAAAGAAAGAAAAAGTTAAAGAAGTAGACAGATTGCCTAAGTATACCAAAGTGTTAAATTCGACAAAAAAGAAAACGCTTTTTGTAAAAAAAAGAGCGATTAATAAAAAGACAATAGCTAAAAATAGTAAGCTTTTTCGATACGAGCCTCTATTTGGTAAGAGATATTCGTCTATACAAATTGAAGATCACGCATTGGAAAACAGAGTGTTCTATATACTTAGTGGACATGGTGGTCCGGATCCTGGTGCACAATGCACTAAATGTAATCCTGTCTTGTGTGAAGATGAATATGCGTATGATGTTTCGTTGAGGTTGGCTAGAGATTTAATTCAACACGGTGCCATCGTTCATATTATAGTGCAAGATAAAAATGATGGTATAAGAGACGAAAAGTATTTGAAATGCGATAAAGATGAAGTTAATATAGATGGTAGAAGAATTCCATTAAGTCAAAGAAAAAGGCTAAAACAACGTTCTGATGATATTAATAAGCTTTATTCTTTTTATAAAAGAAAGAAGAACATTAAGTCACAATTATTGATTGTCACTCATGTCGATTCGAGGCACAAAGATCAAAGAATAGATGTTTTCTTTTCATATGCAAAAGGTAGCAAAACAGGGAAGAAGATTGCTATTAATATTAAAAACACCTTTGAAAAGAAATATTCTAAATTTCAAAAGGGTAGAGGCTACAATGGATCTGTAGGACAAAGAAACTGGTATGTTTTGAGAAATACATTTCCCCCGGCTGTATTCATAGAATTGGCAAATATCAAAAATCCTAAAGATCACAAACGTATATTGATTCCTACTAACAGGCAGGCAGTTGCAAATTGGATATTTGAAGGAGTAAGAGAATCGTATTAATACAAAATCAACATTTTAATATAGTTTAACTGTAAAAAATAAAGATTTTTGATGAGATTTTTGTTTTTCTGAAAATTAGTGATGCCTTAGCATCAGAAATTTGAGTAAAGAAAATATTGAAAAATGATTGTTTTTTGATTTTGACGACTTTATAGAGAGGTACTAATTCTGAATCAAGATAGAGTTATATGTTAAGTAATATAAAGAAAACGCTAAGAACCAATTCCTATGAGAAGTATAAGTACTCAATTATAATTCCTACTTGGAATAATATTGACTATTTAAAATTTTGTTTACGTAGTCTCAAGGAAAACTCATCTTTTAAACATCAAATAATTATTTTGGTTAATGAAGGTAATGATGGAACTATTGAATGGCTCGAAAATCAAAAAGAAATTGATTTTATTAAATCTAAAAGTAATATTGGAATTTGTTTTGGTCTGAATATTAGTCGAACAATTGTCAAAACTAATTATATAGTTTATGCAAATGATGACATGTATTTTTTACCTAAATGGGACTTTTATATTGATAAGGAAATAGAACTTATCGGTCATAAAGATTTTATGCTTTCTGCTACTATGATTGAACCAAATGAGACTAAAAATCCATCCGTCATAGTCAAAGATTACGGAGATTCATTATCAAACTTTAAAGAGCAAAATCTTTTGAAAGACTTTGACTTTTTGCTTAAGAAAGATTGGTATGGTAGTACCTGGCCTCCTAATATTATGCATATAGACACGTGGGATTTGGTAGGAGGTATGAGCATTGAATTCTCACCGGGTATGTATTCTGATCCGGATTTGGCTATGAAGTTATGGAAAGCAGATGTGAGGTATTTTAAAGGGATTGGGAAAAGTAGAGTTTATCATTTCGGATCAAAATCTACTAAGAGAATCAAGCACAATAAAGGGAAAGATATGTTCTTATTAAAGTGGGGGATGACTGCAAGATATTTTGTTGATAATTATCTAAAGAGAGGGCAATTGTTCAATGGATTATTACCTGATTATTTTCCCTCACCAATAGATTCGCTTTTAAATAGATTAAAAAAAGCCATAAAATCTATCATAAGTTAAAAAAGCTCTAGTTACTTTTCAATTTATTCATAACAATTATTATCTTGCATATTTTAATTAACTTTGAATGAACAAAATCAAAAAGTATAAAGTCTTTAATAAATCTCTTCAACATTTAATTGAACATGCTGAGATTATAGATGATGGCTATATGGATTATCAATTCAAAGTGTTTGAATCACTAGTTCACGAACTTACCAATGAAGAGGGGCTTGTTTTTAATACACTTTTTGCCAGAATATCTTATCTTGGACTAAAATATAAACCTAAAAAAAATCTCCTTTTTGATTTTCATATTTATAGAAAAGAATATGCCGGTAAAATAGGAACTCTTGACAAAGAGACACTATTTTATTTAGGACTATATGTCATTAAAGAGTTGTTGAATCTTGCCGGTGCATTGGATTCTTCAATTGATTTAAAATCAGCAAAAAAACCAGACTTCAAAATTGTAAGAAAAAGGTTAAAAGGAAGAAAACTTCATGGAAGATTTGCTTTAATAGGGAAAAGAGAAGAGAAGTATATATTGATTGATGAAAACAATCCGTCTGAAGAATTATTTATGAAGGCAGATAATTTGGACGTTTTTAGAAATTCAGTTGAATATTTGGATTCAAAAGTTAAATTAGGTGAATTGCCTATTACGATTGGATTGGTTTATATTGATATTGAATCGGACAATGTACTTTTACCGCAGGTGGTAGTGATACAACCAGACTATCTGGTTGATGTAACTGCAATTGCCGAATGTTTTAAGCCGACTGGAGGCGACTCGCGTTATTTCCTAATTAATAAATTTCTCAAAAAGCCTAAAAATAAATACATCACTATTGGTAACATCGTTAACTTTTTTTTAGATGAGCTAATGAGTAACACAAATCTGGAATTTAAGGAAGTATTGCAAAGTATATTTCATCTTGATCCTATTATTTTTGCAAAGATGAATGATGCAGAAGTCAAAGACTTGGTCCTTAATCTAAGAAATCATTTTGTAAATTTGAAAAGAGTGGTAAATGAAGATTTACAAACACTTAAAATTGAAAGAAAGAAATGTTTTATAGAACCAAGTTTTTACTCCCCAATATTTGGAATACAAGGGCGTTTGGATATATACTATCAAAAAGAAAATTCATCTGAAGCGGCTATAATCGAATTAAAATCCGGAAAACTTTTTATGGCAAATAGCTATGGACTTAACACGAATCATTATACGCAGACGCTATTATATGAATTGATGATAAGATCTGTATTTGACTTCAAAATAAAACCTATTAATTATATTTTATATTCTGTGTTGGATTCTAATAATATCAGGTTTGCACCAACGATTACAGCACAACAGAAAGAGGCGATTTCCATTAGAAACGATATCATAGCAACAGAGGAAAGGATTTTAAAATCTAAAAATGATTTTACATTTTATGAAAAAATGAATCTTGAAGAGTTTCCGGGAGTCTCGGGTTTTTTGAAGCGGGATATTGAAAATATTCAGGAATCCTTTCATAAGATGGATAATATTGATAAGGTTTATTTTAGTCATTTTGCTTCATTCATTGCCAGAGAACATCAGTTGGCTAAAAACGGAAATCATACTAGAGAAAATAGTAGAGGACAGTCAAATTTGTGGCTGATGAATGACAAAGAAAAAGAGGAGCATTTTTCAATATTGAGGAATATGGAAATTTATTCAAATCAAAGCAGTGAAATTTTTTCAACTATAGATTTAAAGTATTCTTTGGACACTAATGCCTTAGCCAATTTCAGAAAAGGGGATATTGTTCTTATGTATCCTTCCGGTTCGAGAGAAAACGACAGGATCAAAAGCCAAATTTTTAAAGGTACTGTTTTAAGAATTGGGTATAAAAATATTACAATAAGGTTACGAAGCAAAATATATAATCAAACATTGTTTGCTAAATTTAGATATTGGAATATAGAGCATGATTTTTTAGATAGTGGATTTGCAAAAATGTATCGCAGTTTAAATGGTTTTTTTGTAAACGACAAAGATAAAATATCCTTAATCCTCTCGAAAAGACCTCCTAGACAGTCGTCAAGATCAAATGTCGTGAATTTCACAGACGATCTGACTGAAACCCAAAAACAAATGATAACTAACATAGTTAACGTTGAAGAATACTATCTTTTATGGGGTCCACCCGGTACAGGAAAAACCAGTAAAATCATAAGTCAATCCGTAAAAAATTTAATTGATTTAGGAGAGGATATTATGTTATTAGCTTATACTAACAGGGCTGTTGATGAATTATCGGAAGCTGTTGAAAGTATAGATGACAATATGAAAGATAAATATATTAGAATTGGATCAAGGTTCTCGTCAGATCCGAAATTTTTAAATAATATTTTTGATAATAAATTAAAGACAGTTTCAACAAGAGATAAACTCAAATCTATGTTTGAAACGATTCCAATATTTATTTCAACAGTTAGTTCATTATTGAGCAAAGAAGAGCTATTCACCATCAAAAAATTTGACACTTTAATCGTTGATGAAGCATCTCAACTTCTTGAACCAATGTTGATATCGATTCTTCCGTACTTCAAACGGTTTATCTTAGTAGGAGATCATATGCAATTGTCAGCAGTAGTAGCGCAGTCAGAAATATTTTCACAAATAGAAAATGATGATTTGAAAGAAATAGGAATGGTTGATATGCGCTATTCATTATTTGAAAGACTCTTGACTAGAGCTATTGGTAAGAATTGGGATTGGGCATATGGAATGTTAGACGAGCAAGGAAGAATGCATAAAGATATTATGAAAGTTGCAAATTTATTTTATGGTAATAAATTGAAGATTATAAACACTATATCAAGACTTAGTTCAATTAATAAGTTAAGTTATATTTCTGATTTTCAAAAAATATTAGCGAAAAACAGGTTGGTTTTTTTCCCATCCGATATAGATGGGGAACTGGCTTTGTCCAAAGCCAATATTCACGAAGCAAAACTTATAGTTAAGGTTGTTCATGAAATATACGAATTGTATAAATTGAATAATAAAGAAATGAATGACAAATCAATTGGAATAGTAACTACTTTTAGGGCTCAAATTGCAATTATTAAAAATGAATTTGAAAAAGAAAAAATGGATATATCCAAAATATCTATTGACACAGTTGAAAGATACCAAGGGAGTGCACGGGATATTATTATATACTCTACGAGTGTTAATTCTTTGATTAGATTCAAGCAAATCATTGCTGAGAACAATGACGGATTGGATAGAAAACTTAACGTAGTCCTGACAAGAGCTAAAGAACAATTCATATTAATAGGCAATGAAGATATCTTATCAAGCAATAATATGTATAAAAAAATAATAGAAAAATCGTACTACAAGAAACTATTCGTGTAATAGTACCAAACTGCTACTAATATTCTTATTATAAAAACTAATTATATAAAAAAGCTGTAAACTCTTTACAGAAAGTTTACAGCTAATGATAAAAATAACTTAATTTTTTATTTATTTAGGTCATCATATACTTTCATCACGTCCTTAACGTGTTGTGAAGAAGTTTTCATCAATTTTTTTTCTTCATTGTTCAAGTTGATTTTAACGATTTCCTTTACCCCATCTTTACCTAATTTAACCGGTACTCCAAGATAAACATCATGCTCATCAAATTCTCCTTCCAGTTTAACGCAACATGGGTAGATTCTTCCATCATCTTTTACTATCGACTCAACCATTTGTGCAGCGGCTGCTCCCGGTGCATACCATGCAGATGTACCCATTAACTTAACTAACTCACCACCGCCTTTCTTCGTTCTCTCTACCAACCTTTCGATTGTCTTGTCATCCATCATATCTCTTAATGGGATTCCTGCTATTGTAGTATACCTAGGTAGAGGCACCATTGTATCACCGTGTCCACCCATTAATAGTGATTGGATATCTTTTGGTGATACTTCCAATTCTTCAGCGATAAAAGCACGGAATCTTGCTGTATCTAAAACGCCAGCCATACCCATAACTCTATTTCTACTCATTCCAGAGGCAGTATGTGCTGCATAAGTCATCACATCCAATGGATTTGAAACTATTATAATAATTGGGTCTTTTGAGTATTTAAGTATAGATTCTGTTACGGATTTAACGATTTTTGCATTTGTTGAAATCAAATCATCTCTGCTCATACCTGGCTTTCTTGGGATACCTGCTGTTATTACAACCACGTCTGAACCAGCTGTATCTTTATAGTCATCAGTACCTGTTGTCTTGGTAGAGTAATACCCTATCGGTGCTTGTTCCCATGTGTCAAGTGCTTTACCTTTAGCAAAATCCCCCATAATATCAAGAAGGACAATCTCTTTTACTATGTCTTTATGAGCTAATACATTGGCTACTGTCGCACCTACATTTCCAGCTCCAACTACTGTTACTTTTTTCATATTATACTTTTTTATTAATTTTAAAAATTTAAAAACTAAAAACAGCTAGATTCTCAAAATAAAAACTGTTTGAATGCAAAAATATAAATATTTTCAGAATATTATACTTTAATCTTGTTAAAATAGAATAATTTTGATGCTTTATAAATTAAAAACTAGTTATTTAAAATAAATACAATAAACTATTCGGGTTTTAGCCAGTTATTGGTAAATTGCCTACAATTATATAATATCAACAATTTTTTAATTATTACGTTGTTATATCTGTGACATATTTGGTCGTTTGTATTAATATGTCTACTTTTGTGTAAAATAAATTTATAATGATGAAAAATATTTTTTTTATAGTAATGATGTTGTCAGGATTCTTATCTATTGGACAAAATGACGTATGTGGTACGATTTATGATAAATCTATGGAAGATCGATTGATAGAAAATAAAAAAGCTTTTTTTGAATTGGATAATAGGGATGATGATTGGGAATATATACCGGTTCACTTCCATATTGTGACAAAATCCGATGGGACTGGAGCTGCAGAACAATATAAAATCCTGAATGAATTGTGTTTTATGAATAAAAACTATGAAGGCTTTAAGATGAAATTTTATTTGTCTGAAGGGTTCTCATTTATTGCTAGTGATAAACTTTATTCAGAACCGGGAAGTGCAATATCTTCAGCTAAAATTAAAGCAAACAAAAAGAAGTATAAAAATGCTGTTAATATTTTTATTGTAAATGAAATACCGAGTATTAATGCAGGTCCGGGAAGGACATTGGGGTATTATACATCAAAATATGATGTCCTTATTGTAAGAAAAGATCAGTTTGGTATAAATTCTAAAACATTGTCTCACGAATTAGGGCATTATTTCAGCCTTGCACATCCCTTCAATGGTTGGGAAGAAGATCCCTACGATGCTCAAAAGCATGGCAATCCCCTTAAAATAAAAACAATAAAGTATGCAGGTAAAAACTATTTGATTGAATTCATGAATAAGTCCAATTGTGATATAGCTGCTGATAAATTGTGTGATACTCCTCCTGATTACAATTTCGGTATTACTGATGATGGAGATTGCAAATTAAACGGGCCGATTTTGGATTACAATAAAGATACTATTGTGACTATGGAAAATAACTATATGAGTTATTTTTTCGGTTGTATTCAATTTACTTTTACTCCTATGCAGATTAGTGCTATGCGAGCAGACTTCAAAAGTAACAAAAGAAGCCATATACGGTCAGGATATGTTCCTAAGGTAGCAAAACTCGATAATGATAACGGTAAAATTGTTGAGCCAAAAAATAATGCCACTACTCAATATTACGATGATGTGACTTTAGATTGGGAGGATGTACCGGGAGCTAACTTGTATTTAGTAAGAGTAAGCTTGAAGTCTCAATCTTTTAATGGAATATATTATTGGGTTGAAGGTGAGTCCAAATTAGTTTTAAATAATCTTGTGAAAAATAAAAGGTACAAATGGTATGTAAGAGCTTTCAATGACGGTAATACATGTGGAAAAGAGTTTGGAGGTTATTCATTTAAAGCCGGAGCCTTTGCAAGTGCAACTATTGATACTGACAATTATAGCGAACTTAGCATTTATCCAAATCCGATTAAAAATGATCAAATATACTTTAAAACTAACAAAGAATTAGGAAATGCAGAAATAAAAGTATATAGTCTAGATGGTAAGATAATGGATAAATTGTCTCTAACTTTGAAAAAAGGAGTAAATAGATTTAATTTGACACATTCTAATTATCAAAATGGTATTTATAATATGATAATAAATACAAAAGATAAGCAGTATATTCGCAAAGTTTTAATTGAAAAATAAAAAAATAAATAGAGAATGAATTTACACGAGTATCAAGCAAAAGGAATTTTAAGTTCTTTTGGAGTGCCAATCCAAAGAGGATATATGGCAACTACAGTCGATGAAGCAGTTGAAAATGCAAAAAAGTTGATAGAAGAAACCGGAACCAAGTTTATTATTGTCAAAGCTCAGATTCATGCAGGTGGTCGAGGAAAAGGTGGGGGAGTTAAACTTGCGAAAAATCTCGAAGAGGTGAGAGAACACGCCAGTAATATTTTGGGCATGATGTTGGTTACACCACAGACTCCTGGTGGGCTGAAAGGAAAGGGAAAATTGGTAAGAAAAATACTTATTGCTGAAGATGTATATGTACCGGAGTTTGATCAATGCAAAGAGTTTTATGTGTCTATATTGATGGATAGACAAAAAAGAATGAATGCTGTTATTTATTCAACAGAAGGAGGAATGAACATAGAGGATGTTGCCGAAAAGACGCCGCATTTGGTTCACAAAGAGCATGTAGATCCTGCTTTAGGCTTTCAAGAATTTCAGGCTAGAAAAATAGCTTTCAACCTTGGTTTAAGTGGTACTGCTTTTAAAAATATGTATAAATTCATCAAGAATCTATATAATGCTTACGTGTCTAGTGATGCCTCATTGATAGAAATCAATCCGGTAATCAAAACAGGAGATGATAGAATTATTGCTGTTGATGCAAAAGTGTCTATAGAAGACAATTCTCTTTACAGACATAAAGATTATGCTGAAATGAGGGATGAGTTTGAAGAAGATCCAACTGAAGTAGAAGCTAAAAAAGTTGATTTAAACTATGTAAAGCTTGATGGAAATGTGGGCTGTATGGTCAATGGAGCAGGTCTTGCAATGGCGACAATGGATTTAATAAAGCAATCCGGGGGATCACCGGCGAACTTCCTTGATGTCGGAGGTACTGCTGATGCAGAGAGAGTCGAAAAAGGATTTAGAATCATACTGAGTGATCCTAACGTAAAAGCAATATTAGTCAATATATTTGGAGGAATAGTGAGAGCGGATAGAGTAGCTCAAGGAGTAATAGATGCCTATAATAATATAGGTGAAATAAAAGTGCCAATCATTGTTAGATTGAGAGGGACAAATGCCGAAGAAGCTAAGGATATTATTGAAAAAAGCGGATTAAAGGTTCATTCTGCAATCGAGTTTCAAGAGGCTGCTGATTTGATAACGCAAGTATTGAGCTAAACATAAAATATGGGCAATATTTAGTAATACTGAAGTATATTGTACTTGACAGGACACTAATATAAATTCTATTTTTAATATATGAGCCACTTGTTTTGTTTAACAAGTGGCTTTTTTGAACCATTATATATGAAATTAAGTGATATCACAAAAGGATATTTATGGACGCTTATAGGGATATTAGCTGTTTCCAATGTATATATTTTTAGTAAGGTCGCATTGAATTCAATTGCTATAATGCAATTTGGATTTTATTGGTTTGGATTTGGATTAATATGGAATATTGTGTTTCTCAACAAGCGAATTTCAATAAAAAAAATAAAGGAAGCAATTCAACAAAGTTTTAAACTGTATTTAGTCATAGGGTTACTTGAAATAATAGCGACTACTTCTTTTTTCTACGCTATTATGACCATTGAAAATCCATCTGTCACTTCATTTCTTGGAAACCTTAGCCCGATATTTGTCACCATTCTAGGTGTTATTATATTAAAAGAAAGATTCAATTATATTGAGATAATAGGAGTATTTTTGACTCTTTCCGGAGCATTCATTATTAGTTTCAAAAGCAATACTTCGTTAAGTCAAGTTTTTTTGAATGGCACTCAATACGTTTTGTTATCCACTTCAATATTTTCAATAAACACAATAATTGTCAAGAAAAATATTAAAAAACTAACGCCTTCTTTATTATCTTTAAATAGAGGCGTTTTTATTTTTGTATTTAGCATTTTTATTATGCTCGTAACCAAACAAGATATTCATATTCCTAAAGATGCTTTGTTGGCAATAACTATAGGTTCTTTATTAGGTCCGTTTCTTACTGTTATTGCCGGATACAATGCCTTGCAATATATAGAAGCATCCAAGAGATCAATATTGAGCAGTTCTAAAAGTCTCTTTGTGCTGCTAGGTGCATATTTATATTTCGGTAAATTTCCTATGGAATATCAAATTATAGGAGGGGTTTTTACTGTATTTGGAGTTCTTTTAATTTCTTTTGGAAAATTGATTTTGAAAAAAAGAAAACATTAATGCTTGTATCCAAATCTTTTCAGATTTGCTTCATTATCTCTCCAGTTTTCAAGAGTTTTGACATACAGTTCAAGGTGAATTCTAGTTTCTAGAAACTTTTCAATATCCTTTCTTGATTCTATGCCAAGTCGTTTGATTTTTTCACCTCCTCGACCGATTATAATTTGTTTTTGTGTTCTCCTTGACACAAAAATATTTGTTCTTATAAAAATAAATGGTGCTCCTCTCTTTTCAGTCACTATCCATTCCTCAACTTCAACCTCAACAGAGTAGGGGACTTCCTGCTTATATAGGTTCAATATTTTTTCTCTGATAATCTCTTCAATAAAAAATCTTTCAGTTTTATCTGTAAACTGTTCTTTTGGATAAAACGGTGGATTTTCGGGTATTATCTCTTTCATTTTGTTGATAATATCATTAGTGTTTACCCCAAGTTTACCGGAAGTAACAAAAACATCTTCAAAGTCTATAATCTCTTTCCACTTATTTATCAATGCAATAATATCTTCCTGATTACCTAAATCCATTTTGTTTACAACAAGGAACTTTGGTACTACTATCTGCTTTAGCCTTTCCAAAAACTTTGGGTTGTACTTAAAATCGTCATAGATATCAACTATAAATAATAAGCCATCAGCGTCATCAAAAGCAGTATACACGAACTTATTCATAGACTTCTGCAATTCATAATGAGGTTCGTTGATAAAACCAGGAGTATCTGAAAAGACAATTTGATATTTTTCATCATTATAAATACCGAAAATTCTATGTCTTGTAGTCTGAGGCTTACTAGTGATTATGGACATTTTCTCTCCAATAATCTTATTAAGAATTGTAGATTTTCCAACATTAGGTTTCCCGATTATATTTATAAATCCTGCTTTGTGCATATTATTTTAAACTTTTAATTTTTAAATATCCATTGATTATTTCAAACATATAGTCTGGTTTCATCACTCTCCAGTCCAAGTCATTCAATTCTTCTTCAACTTTTAAATAATAATGTAAATTATATTCAAGTATTTCATCCATAACATGTTTGAGAAGATTTACACAAACAATCCATCCTCCTTCATTAATAATATCATCAAACCATTCTTGATAATAGCTATCATCATCAGCATGAAAATTCAATACATTATCACCGATAAGGATGTATTTTATTATACCTTCATTATTTAGGGTATCAATAACATTGCGTTTTAAGTTCATAATATCATTATACAAAATATCGTTCCATTCCCCTATAAACTCTATTATAGCATAATGTTTATTGTAATCAACCCATAAAATTTTTAAATATAAAGTTTGAGAGCCAAAATCATCCCATTGAGGGTGGATATAATAATTATATATAGCATTCGTAAAACCAAATTCATCATATATTCTCCCATAAAAAGGAGAATTTTCATCTGTTTCTGCTGTATAATCATCTCTCCATCGGAAAAATGGTTCTATTGTATGCATATCCTGAATATTACAATTTAACTTTTTTATTCATCAAACTTAAGCACCTCTATAAAAGCTTTCTGTGGAACTTGCACAGAACCAAATTGTCTCATCCTTTTTTTCCCTTTCTTCTGTTTCTCAAGTAATTTTCTCTTTCTCGTAATATCACCTCCATAACACTTAGCTGTCACATCTTTTCTTAAAGCTGAAAGAGTTTCTCTTGCAACAATAGTTTGTCCAATTGCAGCTTGTATTGCTATCTTAAACTGTTGTTTGTGTAATAACTCTCTAAGCTTTTTTACCATTTTAAGTCCCATGCCTCTAGCTTTGTCTCTGTGTATCAAAAATGAAAAAGCATCAACCTTTTCACCATTTAACAATATGTCCATTTTCACTAGATCTGATTGTCTAAATTCTTTAGGATGGTAATCAAATGAAGCATATCCTTTGGATATTGACTTCAATTTGTCATAAAAATCAAGTACTATCTCTGCTAAAGGCATATCAAACATCAATTCAACTCTATCTTGAGTTAAATAGTTTTGACTAGTTAATTCACCTCTCTTTTCAAGACATAAATTCATTATAGGCCCTATAAATTCAGGTTTAGATATTATTTGTGCAACAATATAAGGTTCCTCAACATAATTCAAAGAAGTAGGATCAGGCAAATCATTAGGTGTATGAATCACTAATTTTTTTCCTTTTGTAGTGTAAGCAAAATATGTAACGTTAGGGACTGTTGTTAGAACTTCCTGATCAAATTCTCTTGACAATCTTTCCTGAACTATTTCAAGGTGAAGGAGTCCCAGAAACCCACATCTAAAACCAAATCCAAGCGCATTAGATGTTTCCGGTTCCCATACCAAAGCGGCATCGTTGAGTTGAAGTTTTTCGAGGCTATCCCTCAAATCTTCAAAATCGTCATTGTCCATTGGATAAATTCCTGCAAATACCATTGGTTTTACATCTTCAAATCCGTCTATTGGTTCTTTTGAAGGATTGTCAAGATGAGTGATAGTATCACCGACCTTTATTTCTTTTGAGTCCTTAATACCAGTAATAATGTAGCCAACATCTCCGGCAGACATTTCTTTAGTTGGGATTTTATCCATTTGCAATATACCCACTTCATCAGCTGTATATACTTTATTTGTGTGGTAAAACTTAATTTTATCTCCTTTTTTCATGCTACCGTTAAATATCCGAAAATACGCTATTACTCCACGATATGAATTAAATTCAGAATCAAAAATCAAAGCTTGTAGAGGGGCATCTATATCTCCCTTAGGAGCAGGTACTTTATTGACTATTGCTTCAAGAATCCCTTCAATTCCTTCTCCTGTTTTACCACTTGCTAATAGTATGTCCTCAAGCTCGCAACCGGTTAAATCCAAAATTTGCTCCATTACCTCGTCTATCATGGCATTAGGCATATCAATTTTATTGATTACAGGTATAATCTCCAGATCATTATCAATAGCCAAATAAAGATTTGATATTGTTTGTGCTTGAATACCCTGAGTAGCATCAACAATAAGTAATGCACCTTCGCATGCTGCTATAGATTTAGATACTTCATATGAAAAATCTACATGTCCCGGAGTATCAATGAGATTAAGCGTATATGTTGTATCACCTTCTCTCTCATAGTACATCTGTATGGCATGGCTTTTGATCGTGATACCACGCTCCCTTTCCAAATCCATATTATCCAAAGCTTGATCTTGCATTTTTCTTTCAGAAATGGTACTTGTATATTCTAATAACCTATCAGATAAAGTACTTTTTCCATGATCAATATGTGCAATTACACAAAAATTCCTGATTTTCTCCATTTTTTCCATATGAGCGCAAAGATACTTAATTTTATTTAATACTGTATATATTTATGTATCGGTGCATGGTACAATTCAAAATTTGTATATTTATTTATATTCAGTCTCCTAATCTATGATGGAAATTAACCTATCTGAGTTAACTTTTATGTAAAAAGAAAGACATTAGAGGAGATAAAGGCAGAAAGCTCATATGGGAGTTACTTGTAATGCTATTTTATCGAAGATATTGTATGTTTAGTATAAACTCTAATTCATTTTCGTTTTTATTGATTAGATTTGCGTAAAATTTAATAATTTATAAATATTTTGATATGAAAAGAATACTTTTAATATTTGGTGTATTAATTATAGCTATTAGTACTATGACTGCACAACAAAAAGCAGGGCCTCATGATTTTGGTAGAATGTGGACATTTGAAAATCCTCCAAAAGCATGGTTGAGCAAAGCTTACAATTTTACTCCTGAAGACTCATGGTATGATGAAGTACGTAAATCAGCATTGAGAATGTCAACCGGATGCTCAGCATCTTTTGTTTCCCCAAATGGTTTGATTATGACAAATCACCATTGCTCAAGGGATGCTGCATTGAAGGCGCAGAAAGAAGGAGAAGACATCATGACTGACGGATATTTTGCTTCTACAAAGGAAGATGAGAGGAAAGTCCCCGGAGTGTTTTTCGAACAGTTGTTGATGTTGGCAGATGTAACCGGTGAAGTGAATGCATTGATGGAAAACGTATCGGGAGAGAATTTTGAATCAAAATTGAGTGATGCTCTTGCTTCTATAAAAAGTAATTATGCCAAATTGGATGCATGGAAAAACCTTAGGCTTCAAATTGTCAAATATTATAGTGGGGTTAAATATTCGATCTATGGATATAAAAAGTATAGTGATATAAGACTTGTTGCTATACCTGAAACTGATATTGCATTTTATGGTGGTGATGCAGATAATTTCACATTTCCGAGATATGATGTAGATTTTACTTTTTGGAGAGCTTATGACGAAGACGGAAAGCCTGTTAATTCTTCTGATAATTATTTTAAATTTAGTCCAAATGGAGCAGATGAAGGTGATTTGGTTTTTGTAGTAGGAAATCCGGGAAATACAGAAAGGTACAGAACTGTGGATCAATTAAAATGGGATAGAAAATATAGATATCCTATGACTTTGGATTTTTTAAGGAAAATGATCGCACATTTACAAGAAGATTATGATAAGAATCCTTCTGATGAAAAGATGAACATGATATTTGGAATGGCAAATGGTGAAAAAGCTTATAGTGGTATACTAAAAGGATTAGAAAATCCTGATTTGTTTGGCAGAAAGGTTGAAATTGAAAATCTGGTCAGAAGCAATCACAAGGGAGAAGATTATTGGGCAGAATTGAAATCTGAATATGATAAATTAGCACCACATTCATGGGCTATTATATTGCTTAGCCCCAACCCTATGAGAGGTAATACAATGATGCTGATGCATTCTATAGCAAAATACTACGAGAGTCTAAAAGCAGGAGAGTCAGAAGATGATTTAGAGGATATAGTGGATCAAATTGAATTTAGTGTAAATACTATTGGTGATAAAGAAGATTTATTTAATTTGACAATGTCAATGGATTTGTTAAACTCCCATATTCCAAGTGATAATAATTCGATTAAAGAATTGTTGAATGGTCTTACGCCTAGACAATATGTTGATAGGATGGTAAAAACGAGTAAGTTTTTCAAAGGCGATAAATGGAAGAAATATTTTAAAATGGATGCTGATAATTTTGCTAAACAAAAGGATATGTTAATTGTTGCATCTCTAAAATTAATCCCTCAATACAATAATGCTGCAAAAGCATTTGGGACAAGTGCTGCAAAAAGAAAAGAATTGGAAGGGAAGATAGTTCAAGAATATTTCAAGTATTTTGGAACAGATTTACCTCCGGATGCGACTTTTACATTAAGAATTTCAGATGGTATTGTTAAGGGGTACGATTATAATGGTACAAAGGCTCCTTATAAAACTACATTTTATGGAATGTATGATCGCAATTATTCATTTGACAATAAATATCCGTGGAGATTACCTTACAGATATGAAAATCCCCCTATGGAATTATTAAAACAGCCATTGGATTTTGTTTCAACCAATGATATAATTGGAGGAAATTCAGGTAGTGCTATAATCAATAAAAACAAAGAGGTTGTTGGGCTGATTTTTGACGGAAACATAGAGTCCTTGCCGGGAAACTTTATATATGATGAACAGTATAATAGATCGGTTAGTGTCCATTCCAGTGGAATCCTATCTGCTTTAAAATACATTTATCACGCTAAAAACCTTCTATATGAATTGGTGCCTTCTAAATGAATTAGTATCTTTTCTTTAGAGTTAATATATACAAAAAAAGGGGCTAAATTAGCCCCTTCTTTTGTATGCATTCATGTACTATTTCTTTTCAGGATACATTGAAATCTCAAAATAATTATCTTTTTTCAAATATTTATTTGCAGCTTCTTTTATTTTAGCTTTAGTCAATTTATTAATTCTATTTTCTAAAGTTTGCAATGAAATTTCAGAATAATCCAAGTTATCTTGAATTACTTCTTTTATTTTTGAAAGCCAGTATCTATTTTCTTTTAGATTTTTTATTTTACTTTGTTTTTGTGTTTCGGTAACTTTTGTCATGACTTCGTCGTCAGGACCAATAGTTTGTAAAGTATCTATTACAGCATATACAGCTTGGATTAGTTCCTGTGTTTTATTAGGGTCACTATTGAATGATATATGTACAGTATATTTCTCTTTTGGCTCATTGACAGCATAACCATTTACTCTGACACCATACACGCCACCTTTATCCTCTCTTAAAGATTCTCTTAGTTTTATACTTAATATTTTTGACATTGAACTAAGTACATATTGATTGTCTTTTGTGTAATCAAAGTCTCCATGAAAAGTCAAATCAACAAAAGTTTTAGGAGCTTCTCCTTTATACTCTTTTTTTGATATAAATCCACTTTTCATATTTACATCTCTATCAATCCAATGTTCTTTTTTGCCAGTTGGCTTAAGATTTCCCAAATACTTTTGAATGTAGTCTTTAAGTTTAGCCTCATCAAAACTACCTACAAAGAAGAATTTGAAATCTCCCGCATTACCAAATCTATCTTTGTAAATTTCATAGACCTTTTGTCTATTTAGCTTTTCAAAATCCTCAGCTGTAGGGATGCCACCTGCTCTGACTATATCGCCATACTTTATCTTATTTGTTAGGTAGTAGAAATAATAGTCTGGTTGTTTTAGTAGATTTGCATATAGTCCTTTGTTGCGGTTGACAAATGATTGAAAAGCGACTTCATCATTTCTAGGGTGAGTGAAATATAAATTTAAAAGCTGGAACATAGTTTCAAGATCTTCATTAGTAGATGAACCTCTAAAACCTTCGTATAAAGTATAAATATATGGAGAAACGGATACATCTTTTCCTGTCAATAATTTTGTCAATTGGTTATTGTCAAATTCAGATAGTCCCATTTCTTCAACAGCTCTGGATGCAAATCTAGCATTGGGATAATCGGCATCAGGATATAAAGAAGTCCCTCCCGGACTGTAAGCAGAAAATCTAATTTCATTATTTTTAAAGTTAGTCTTTTTATAATAGACCTCCATGCCATTATTCAAAACAAGTTTGGTTATACCATACTCTTCATTTTTATCTATAGATTTTATAGGAGCCGGACTTAGCTTTTGACTAAATAAAGGTTTATTAGTAGTATTGTCTTTATACGCTTCGATTTTTTGATTTTTTACAGCGGTCAATACTTTTTTCACCTCTGATTCTGTAGGCATCTTGATACCTTCTTTCTCCGGGCCTGTTATTATTATTACTCTATTATCTTCTTTTATCCAATTTTTTGCAAGGTTATTTATGTCTTCTAAATTTATTTTATCTATATTGGCACTCACAAAATTGTTATATTGATCCTCATTCATCATAGGTGCATTCTTCAAGAAATGATATACAGCATTTGATGCATATCGTCTTGATTCAGTCTTGTCTCTTTCTAAATATCTTCTTTCTGCATCTTTTAATAGATTTTTTTTCTCTCTTTTTAATTCTGTAAAAGAAAATCCATGCCTTAATACTCTTTCATTTTCTTCTGCAAAAGTTTTTAGAGCGTCAAGGGATCTTCCTTGTGGTACCATCGCCCATGAAGAATAGGAATCAATATCTCCAATACTAGTATTATAACCGGTATAAGCAAAGGTGAAAGGTGGGTTTGCAGAGTTTTTTATCTCATCTAAACGAGCATTTAGCATCATATTAAATAGATCCCTTTTAATATCTTCTAATAAATCTTTTTTTGTTACAACAGGTATATGTGGTAATTTATTTATTATTCTTACATTAGTAAAAGGGGCTTCTTTGTCAGTCAAAATGACAACTGAAGTACCTGGTTGCATTGGAACTGTATACTTTTTTCTTTCCCTTTCGTTGACAGGATTAGAAAAATCGGAAAACATTGATTTTATCTTTTTTTCCATTTTGTCAACATCAATATCCCCAATAACAATTACTGCAAGCAAATCAGGTCTATACCAATCTTTATAAAATCTCTTTATAGTTTCATAATCTGCATTTTTTACAATATCAGGATCTCCAATTGGTAATCTTTTTGCATACATAGAGCCTTTGTATAATATTGGAAAATACTTTTGACTCATCCTTTGTCCGGGACTTAATCTTGTTCTCCACTCAGATATCACGACACCTCTCTCTTTATCTATTTCTTTATGATCAAATGATGCTTTGCCTGCCCAATCATACAAGACAAGTAGGCCGGTATCCAGCTGGTTCTCTACATCAGATCGAACTTGAAGCATATATACAGTTTGGTCAAAACTGGTATAGGCATTTAAGTCCGGTCCAAATTTAGTTCCGACTTTTTCTAAGTAATTGATTAGTCCATTTGATGTAAAATGTTCAGAACCGTTAAATTCCATGTGTTCAATGAAATGCGCCAATCCTTTTTGATCTTCATCTTCTACGATTGATCCAGCTTTAAGTGCAAGTCTAAGTTCGACTCTGTTTTCAGGTTTTGAGTTCTTTTTAATAAAATATTGAAGACCATTATCCAATGTGCCTGTTCTCATTGACGGGTCAACAGGTATTTTGGCATTTAAAAGTTTTTTGCTAAAATCGACTGAATTGTTATCTGATATCTTTTTTTCAAGTGGAGCATTCATTTGTTTCTGCTCAACTGTTGATACTCTAGGTTTGCTATCTTTACTTAGCTTAGGAGAACAAGAGAAATACCCAATAATACCGATTAGGAATAATAAACGAAAGGTGTTTTTCATTTTCATTTTATAGGAATTTTATTGTTAATAAATTAATTTTGTTATAATGTATAGCTTTTTGAAACGCGGTCATTCGATTCAAATATATGTCAGATATTAGTTCAGGAATCACAATAATAACGTTTGTATATGAAATTATTGTCTAATGCTAAGATTTGATAGAATTTTGTATCTGGAAAATATGCGGTTATATTATAAAATTCTATGATGGCTTAGTATATTGTTCACGAGAGCTTGAAATATTCAAATAAAATATTTTTAAGTGGTTTTGTGTGATAAATATGAAATAATAGAGTATTTTTGTTTTGTAATTATTTTTAGATACAGTAAAAAATAAATTTTATTGAAATTCACTTAATTATTTTTCCTAAAAAAAACTTGATGCGACTTATTACTTTTGCTTTTGTTCTTTTTCTAGTTATAACTGTAGGTTGTAGGTCAAAAAAATATATTATGGATAATACTATTGATCCTGAATCTTATCCAAAAACGTATAAGTCAGAAGTTGTTGACTCGTATTTTGGTATTGATATCGCAGATCCCTATAGATGGCTAGAAGAAGAATCGTCTGATGAAACTAAAAAATGGGTTGAAAATCAAATTCATTTTACTGAAAACTATCTTGAGAAAATACCTTTCAGAGATAGTATAAAAAAGCGCTTGGAAGAGTTGGTCAATTATGAAAAGTTTGGTGTGCCAACAGTAAAAAGTGATAAATTTTATATGTTTAAAAATACCGGATTGCAAAATCAGAGTGTTTTTTGTCAAGTAGATTCTAAAGGTAAAACTATAAAAGAAATAATTGATCCAAATACATTTAGTCAGGATGGAACTAAAGCATTAAGCGGTTTGAGTTTTAATAAAGAAGGAACTTATTTGGCTTATATGGTTGCAGAAAGTGGTGCAGATTGGAATATTGCTTATGTACTAGATTTAAAAACAGGAAAAAATCTTAATGATTCAGTTAAGTGGATTAAATTTTCAGGATTGTCATGGTATGAAGACGGCTTTTTTTATAGTAGGTATCCTGAATCAGATAGTGCAAATCTTAGTTCAAAAAATGAAAACCATAAATTGTTCTATCATAAGTTGGGTAGCTCTCAACGTCAAGATATGATTTGGTATGAAGATACGGAACATCCAAATCGAAATATTTACGCGAGTACAAGTGAGGATGAGAGGTTTTTAATTCTCAAGCAAGTAGAATCTACTAGTGGTAATTCTTTTAGCTTTATTGATTTATCTAAAAAGAAGTTGACTGAGACCCAGTTGATAAGTGATTTTAATTCTGATTTTGACTTTATAACAAATGAAGGGGTTGAGTTATATATCTTAACAAATAGAGACGCTCCAAATAAAAAAATCTTGAAGATAAATACAAAAAATCTTGAAAAAAGTGAATGGTTAACTTTGATAGGAGAAAGCAAAGATCCTATACAATCTGTGAAAATGATAGGGGATAAATTTTTTGTATTGTACCTACACAATGCATATAGTTTGGTTAAAGTATTTGACTTAAATGGTAAGTTTATTAAAAATTTAGAATTGCCGGGAATTGGGACAGTATCTTCGATTAGTGGAAGCAGGAAAAGTAAAAAAGGCTTTCTAATGTTTACTTCATATCTTTTCCCGTCTTCTGTTTATACATTTAATAGCGATGATATGGAGTTGGCACTATTTAAATCACCTCAGCTTGATTTTAACCCTGTCGAATATGTAACTGTACAAAAATGGTATGAAAGTAAAGACGGCACTAAAGTTCCCCTATTTATAACTCATAGGAAGAATCTGAAATTAAATAAAAAGAACCCAACGCTTTTGTATGGTTATGGTGGATTTGATATATCGATAACACCTTCTTTTTCGGCTTCAAGACTATTGCTATTGGAAAAAGGTGGAGTTTTTGCTGTTGCTAATATTAGAGGAGGCGGTGAGTTTGGAGAGAAATGGCATAATGGAGGTACGGTTTTATCCAAGCAGAATGTTTTTGATGATTTCATTGGGGCAGCAGAATTTTTGATTAACTCTAAGTATACCTCTTCTGAATATTTAGCAATTGAGGGGAGATCTAATGGAGGTTTGCTTGTGGGAGCTTGCATGACTCAAAGGCCGGATTTGTATTCGGTTTGTTTTCCTGAAGTCGGTGTACTGGACATGCTTAGATATCACAAATTCACAATAGGATGGGCATGGGCAGCTGATTATGGTAGAAGCGATAATGAGGAAGAGTTTGGCGCTTTGATAAAATATTCACCTGTACATAATGTAAAAAAAACAGAATATCCGGCTACTTTGGTTATAACAGCAGATCATGATGATAGGGTAGTGCCTGCACATTCGTTTAAGTTTATTTCAGAATTGCAAAGAAACCAAATTGGTAACAAAGCTGTATTAATCAGAATTGATAAGAAATCGGGACATGGTGCAGGGAAACCGTTAAGTAAAATAATCGAGGAACTTAGAGATATTTATAGTTTTATGTTTTACAATATGGGAATAAATTATCAATAAAATTGATTATGGTGTTAATGTTAAAATTGAAATAATGGTGCTTTTTGATATAGGATTTATAAATATTAGGTTTTTAGATATTCTAGATATTTTAATAGTTGCATATTTTCTTTATGTTATCTATAAACTATTAAAGGGAACTATTGCATTTAATATTATTATTGGTGTTTTAGTTTTCTCAATTATATGGTGGCTAGTGAATATTTTGAATATGCAATTGTTGAAATTGCTATTAGGAAAGTTAGTAGGATTCGGAGTTATTATATTGATTATTATTTTTCAACCGGAAATTAGACGTTTTTTGTTGTATTTAGGTAATTCTACTCTGAAAGGGAGATTCAAATTTATAAATAAGTTCTTTTACCAAAGTTTTAATAAACAGAACGTCAACATTAAAATAATAGATGAAATTCATATAGCATTATTGAATTTGGCTAGTGAGAAAACCGGAGCTTTAGTCGTGTTTACTGATTTTAATGATTCAATAATAAATGAAAGAAATGGAGTTGTTTTAGATGCTAAAATAAGTCATGAATTAATCGAAAGCATTTTTAAAAAAGACACTCCATTACATGATGGTGCAATGATAGTAATCGGTAGTAGGATATATTCAGTTGGGACAATTTTACCTGTTTCGCCAAGGACTGATATTTCTACAAAATACGGTACAAGGCATAGAGCCGGGATAGGAATGACTGAAATTGGTAATAGTGAAGTATTGATAGTCTCTGAAGAAACCGGTAGTATTTCATACGCACAGTCCGGTCAATTGGAGGCTAACCTTTCAAAAGAAGAAGTTTACGAAAAAATATTGTTACAATATAAATAATTTTTAAAAATGGAATTAAAAAGCACTAATTTTATCTTCAGTAAAGATCAGATTTTATATAAAGGGAAAGTGAGAGATGTATACGATGTAAATAATAAAATAATCATGGTTGCAACTGATAGAATATCAGCATTTGATCATGTTTTGAATGAAACAATACCATATAAGGGCCAGGTTTTAAATCAATTGTCAGAGTTTTTTCTTAAAGCTACATCTGATGTTGTGCCAAATTGGCTTGAAGCAATGCCCGATCCAAATGTAAGTGCCGGAAAAAAATGTAATCCTATTCGATTGGAGATGGTTATTAGAGCGTATTTAGTAGGGCACGCATGGAGATTGTATAAATCGGGAGAAAGGATGATTTGTGGTGTCAGAATGCCTGATGGTATGAAAGAATTTGAGAAATTCCCTAAACCGATACTTACACCTTCCTTCAAAGCATTGGAAGGGCATGATGAGGATATATCAAAAGAGGAAATATTAGAGCGAAAGTTAATTTCGGCAAAAGATTACGCTATTCTTGAAGATTATACTTTTAGTTTATTTGAGAAGGGAACGCAAATGGCTCAGGAGAGAGATTTGTTGTTGGTTGATACTAAATATGAGTTTGGTTATTATAAAGATGAAATAGTCTTGATTGATGAGATTCATACACCGGATAGTTCCAGATATTTTTATTCGGAAGGCTACAAAGAGAAGCTGAAAAATAATGAATCCCCAATCCAATTGTCTAAAGAATTTGTAAGAGAATGGTTGATGGAGCAGGGATTTCAAGGTAAAGAGGGACAGATTATACCTTCTTTGCCTAAAGAATTTGTTGAATTGGTGTCTGAAAGATACATAGAGTTATACGAGAGAATGACAGGTAAAAGATTTGCAAGAGCATATAGCCCGAATATTGAAAGAAGGATAGAAGATAATATTGCTTTATATCTTGATAGTCTTTGATTAAATTTTGTTATTTTTGCAATTTTATTATAATTTGGTGCAGCATTTTTGAGGTTTAGCTTATCTAACTAGTATAAAAAAGTTTGATATATGAGTTTTTTTAATAGAATGGTCTTTTTTTTGGTCTTTATTTTTTTTACAAGATTCATCTCAGCTCAGTGTGGAGTGACAGATACTATTATACCTATCTTGGATAATGAAAAACCAATGGAGTTTCAATTGATAGTTGACGGGTTTACTAATAATGATCTTTCAAATCCAAGTCAAGGTGTATGTGGTGTTACATTAAAATACAATCATACAAAACGTTCTGAGCTTACTATTGATTTGATTTCTCCGGCAGGACAAAAAGTTGCGTTAGTTGGGCCTTATGTTCAGGATAATTCTTTGTACGGTACTATATTGTGGGATATCTCATTTGTGAGATGTGTAGATCTAGCAGGGCCTGATGATGCTAATAAGGATCAACATTTTAATAGTACCAATGATTGGTTTTCTATTACCGGTGGTTATACAGGAGTATATTATCCACATGATTATTGTCTTGAAGATTTTAATTTGGGTCCTGTGAATGGAACATGGACTTTTGTTGTTCATGATCACTCGCATTTTCAAAAGGGCAATTTACTGGGTTTTACCATAGAATTTTGTGACGGAAGTACCAACGAGTGCAATATGTGCAATGCATATGCTGGTGTGTTTAGTAATACGGATGTACAGTATTGTCAGGATGTTGGCAATATAACTATTGATTTGGATCATAGTTTCGCTAATAAAGAGCCAAATTCAGACTTTTATAATTACGAATATGTTGTTTCAAAAAATAATGCTATTATTGAGCATTCAACGTTACCCAATCTGGATTTAAGAGAAGCAGGAGAATATCATATTTGTGGATTATCGTATCACAAACTGGATTCTGCTAATGTGATAAGTCTTATAAATTCATCTGCTTTTGATGTCATGTATGATAGTTTGGAATTTATTGGTTCACCGTATTGTGCTGATTTGACTGATACTTGTATTACTGTAATAGTCAATCCTGTTGATACAATACGCATAGATTCAGTAATTTGCTTTGGAGATACTATTATTTTCAAAAATAAAAAGTTGTTTTCCAGTGGTAAATACTATTTTGAATCAAATGCTAATTGTGATCCGGCATACATCATAAATCTTGATGTAGTGAAATTAAATGCGGCTATAGATGCACCTGAAACAACATTACATTGTAAGGGGGAATTGTACTTAACAGGACTTGGTTTTGTGCCTGATTCTAATATGTCATTTAGGTGGAGCACAACATCAGCAACTAGCACAACTGATACTACGAAGGTAATTATAGGAAAACCAGGCACATACTCGTTTATTCTTACTGAAGGTTACTGTAGCGATACCGCAACAGTGACTATTGATGCAGACGATGATGTTCCAATATTAGATTTTGTTATTCCCGAGATTAATTGCGAAAATGATACTGTTATGCTTAGTGTTTCATCATCTAATACTACTTTGGATACAATAAGTTGGTACAACGGGGTATATTATTCGGGGCAAGATATTTTTACCTCAAAACCCGGTGGATATTTTGTTTTTTGTATTAGTGATAAAGGATGTAATGCTTTTGAAATAATTGATGTTCCGATAGATACAACTCCTCCAACTGTTTCATTATATGCAAATGATATTACTTGTGATGCAGACACATCATTTATTAGTCTGACGACAAATAGTGAGCTAAGAGAGGTGTTTTGGGAGGAATTGGGTGTGAATGAAAAGAATGTATTTGTACTTGATTCTGGAATGTATCATGTTAGGTTAATTGGAGAAAATGGATGTGAAAATATTGATTCAATTTATGTTAATAGTTATAAACAAGATGTAGATTATACAATATCTTCTGATACGATTACTTGTATTCAGTCTACAGTCTTGATTGATTTTTCTACGGTAGAAGATTCTTTAGACTTTTTATGGATCACGCCAAGGGGAGATTCTCTATACTCAGAGGATATTGATGCTGATACTTCCGGTATTTATAACTTTTATATCACAAATAAATATGGATGTTTGACAATAGGCCAGTATGAAGTGTATGATAATATGAATGAACCACAAATTAATTTTATCGATGATACTTTGTTTTTGTCATGTGGAGTTCCTGTACATTTAAACCCTGAGATTGATAGTGATTACATTTCTGTTTTTTGGGGAGGCCCTGGGAATTTTCACTCTTCAATTTTAGATCCTGTGGTGAATTTTGAAGGAACATACTATATCAATGTTATTGGAAAAAATGGTTGTACCAATAGGGATTCAGTTTTTGTAAAATATGATAATTCAGTACCTAATATAAGTATTTTAACAGATACGATAACTTGTACTGATTCAATACCTTTTTTACACGTAAGTTACTCAGGAAATTATAGTTTCAAGTGGGAAGATCCATTCAATCTTACTTATTTTGGAAGCAGCATGAAGGGGTTGAAAAATGTAGGTGGCTTCTATTATTTAACTGTAATCGATAACGCTAGTGGTTGTGAAAGTGAGTTTTATACATATGTACCTATTGATACAATTATACCTTCATTTGAGTTTGTATATTCTAATTTGTTGGATTGTTCTAATGATAGTTTGGTTTTAAAGTATAAAACAAACTATGACGCTAATAAATTCTATTGGTCAAATGGTTCAATTAATAATTATCTTGATTCTATTGTAGTTTATGATGAAGGAATGATATATGGTCAGCTTATTTCCAAGTCAGGCTGTTATTATAAAGATTCAATTTTTATTAAAAAAGAGGATCATATTGATATTGGCAGTGATACTTTCTATTTGACATGTCGAAATGATTTGAAAGCTGTATTAAGTATAAAAAATCCTAAACAGGATTATACATATAGTTGGAGTGGTAATGGATTTGTGTCACAAAGTCCATCCCCAACAGTAGATGAAGAAGGAATGTATAAAGTTGTCGTCCAAAGTGCAGATTGTTTGGATAGTTCAATATTTTTAGTACTTTACGATACTTTACGTCCAAAATATACTATCACATATGATTCTGTGATAACTTGTGAGCATAATTTTGCTAATATAAAAGCACAAATACTTACCCCCGGGATTGAAACATATTATTGGGATGGGCCAAATTTTCATAGTGGAGATTTGGATGTTATCGTTTATGAAGAAGGTCAGTATTTTTTTACAGCTAGTACCTCCAATGGATGTGAAGTTTTTGATACAGTTAATATTAAAAAATCAGAACATTTTCCAAAAGTTAATGCAAAAGGTGATACAATCAATTGTCTAATTTCTAATCACACTTTTAAGATTTCAGCTAAAATAACAGGAGGTTATAATTCGGCATATTGGGTTGGACCAAATGGGTATGAGTCATATACATTGGAAAATGAGGTTTCAGATACAGGCAAATATACAATATATGTTAGAAATGAAGAAGGGTGTCTAAGTGTTGATTCTGCGTATGTTGTCTATGACACAGCATTGCCAATTGTGCAGGTTGCAGATATTGATGTGCTTACCTGTTACAATGATACCGTTATTATTGCTCCAAATATTAGTGCCAAGAATTATCAGGTTGAGTGGAAAGGGCCCTACGGTTTTGAGTCTTCAAATGAAGTTATTAACATAACTAATGGCGGTGATTATATACTTCGAGTTGAACCTGAAAATGGTTGTGTTAGAAAAGATACTTTTAAAGTTTTTGTTGATAAACTGCACCCGATGTTGATTATTGACGGGGAAAATTTGAACTGCTGTACAAGTAAAAAGACAATTAAGCTTTCTACAACAGCAAAAAGTTTTAATCAAAAATGGATATTTCCAGATGATAGTATTAGTACAAATCAAAATATAGTTGTAGCGGATGAAGGGGTATATAAGGTTGAAGTTATTGATTTAAATAATGGATGTATTTCTCGTGATTCTATTTTTATAAAATGGGATTCTCTTAAGCCAAAGATTATTATTCAGGACTATTTTTTAAATTGTGATACATCAAATATTGAGATGATTGCTTATTCGGATGAGCCTGATGTGAAATACAAATGGTATGGTCCGGGTTTTTATAAGGAAGGCTCTAAGGTTTATACCAATGCTGCAGGCAATTATTATATAGTAGCTGAAGGGAATAATTGTTGTGTGTCAACCAAGACCTTTGATGTAAAAGAGAAACATGTGAATCCCTTGTTTAATGTTGTTGGCAGTAACTTGAATTGCAAAAAGGATTCTGTACAGTTAAAAGCAATTGGAGTAGAGGATGATTTTTCATTGGAGTGGACAGGACCGAATGGCTTTATTTCTAATATTAAAAACCCCTATGTTTATGAACCGGGAGACTATAAAATTAAAGTTGTAGGGCAAAATAAATGTGATTCAACTGCTCAAGTACGAGTTGAAAGTGATACTGTAGAGCCGATTTTGGAGTTAAAATACTTGGATTCTCTTATTTGTGATAAGGAAGAAGGTAAAATAGATGCAGAAATATTGAATAAGGAAGATTTGCTTTACTCATATAGTTGGTCTACAAACAAAGGCTCTATTAGCAGTGGGAAGTATTCTAAAAGTTTGGTTTTTAAAGGAGCAGGAACGTATATAGTAGAAGTCACTAATACCAATAATGGATGTAAGTCACATGATACTTTGGCTATTTCAGGGTATAGTTATAATTTGGATAGTGCAAAAATCAATATTAAGCCACCGAGCTGTTATGGATATTCAGATGCAATTATTGAAATAGATACTATTTATGGAGGCAAAAAGCCTTATCGGTACTCTCTTGACAATTATTGGTTTTCTAATAATAAAAGCTATAATTCCAAGAGTTCAGGAGTTTATAATATTTATATAAAAGATGTCTATGGTTGTATTTTGGATACGAATATAGTAGTTCCGGATGGTTCAGATGTACAGCTTCAGTTAGGTGTGGATAAAAACAATATTTTTCAAGGAGACAGCGTTACAATCAGAGCGCTTATCGTTGCAAACAATGGGATTGCCAGCTATCAGTGGAAACCGGATTTTTTATTTGATAATCAACAGGATTCTGTTCAGGTCGTTAAACCTACAAAGTCAAATAATATTATTCTAACTGTGATTGATAGTAATGGATGCAGTGCGGAAGATGTGATTTGGATAAATGTAAAAGGCGAACCTGATGTTTATCTACCTAATATTTTCACTCCAAATAATGATGGATTGAATGACTATTTCTATATGAAAAGCGGTTCAGGTGTAAAAAAGATAAATAGGCTTATGATTTTTGATAATTGGGGAGATAAGCTATTTGATAAAGTTAATTTAAGAAAAAATGTTCCTAATGATGGTTGGGATGGTATGTATAATGGTAAAGAGGTTGGCTTAGGAGTCTACGTATATGTTTTTGAATTGGAGCTAGAGGATGGTTCTATCAAAAGAATAGCCGGAGATATCACTATTGTTAAGTAAAAATAAGTAAAAAGTTTATATTATTAATATTATAAATATATCTTTGCGCTTTTTTAGTTCAAATGTTGTAATAAGTGTATGTCAAGAGTAAGTTTAGGTATTGTTAGTTTGTTTTTTATTGTCTTATTTTCATTGGAATCATATTCTCAGAAGCCTGATAGTATTTGTGGCAATGCGGGGGTTTTTTGCTCTGCCCAATCAATGAAGGGACCATGGGATTTACCTGATACATTACTTAATGTGCCGACTTTCAATATATGTACGAATGGAGGACAATCACAAAATGCTATGTTTTTTGCTTTTGTCCCTAATTCTAATACTGTAACTATTACAATCAAACCTTCTCTAATAACTCCTAGACCAAATAAAAATCCGAATAAAATTGGTTATCAATATGGAATAGTTGATCGTTGCGATTTTGATGATCCTGATTTGAAATATATGGTTTGTGATGGCGGAAGCAAAATAATCACCAATAGAACATTAAGTGCAAATAATTTTATTCCAGGTCATACATATTATTTGTTTGTAGATGGTTGGGAAGGGGCTAAAGTGTATTTTGAATTGGACGTTGTTGAGGGAATAGGTGGATTAACTATTGAGCCGATAGATAGTTTTGTCGTGACTACTTACGGAAATGACACAATTGCCAAAGGCGATACCATCAGCGGTTGCATTGGAAGTAAATTGACCTTCGAACCACTAGGATCTAGCAATGCGGAATTTTATACATGGCAAACACAAGATACCCTGGAAATGTCTGATAGCTCCAAATTAGTATATACTCTTGAAAAAGAGAATACAATTTATAAGATTTGTGCTACCCCTATGACAGATTGTGATTCTGCTGATAGTAGCTGTGTCTATATAGTTATAGATACGGTCGAAACGGTTGTTTTGGATACTGCTAATATATGTGAGTCCGCGTTGAACACATCATATTATATGCCTTTAGGATGGCATGGTCAAGCAATAGATACTGCAGGTACTTTTTTTTATAATTATGTTGATTCCATAGGGTGCAAAGTTAAAGAACAGGTGACAGTAAACAAAGTTGAAGAACCGGTAGTTCAGTATGATTCAATTATTTGTGATAGTGATAAGTTTTTGAAAGATACGATGTTAAGAGATACTATTTTTGATATATATGGGTGTAATACATATGTTTTGAAGCATCTGTTTTATTTTAGTTTTACCGGATTTGTAAAAGAGCTAAAGTGTAATAATGATTCTTTTAAAATAGAAATCGATTTGAATGGTTTTGACAGGTCGCAGTACAACAACATACTTGTAAATTGGTACAATTCTAAGAATGAAGTAGTAAAAACATCTTTCTCATTTGAACCGTTCATAGTCAAAGATACAGGAGTTTATTATCCAATCGTAACTTTATTTCAAAAAGGGAAAGAATGTTCTTATACCTTAGCAGAGACTGTAATAAAAGCAATTCCTTCTGCAAATTTTGAGGTGGATAAAAAAATCGTTTGTTCGTCTGATACCGTGTTTTTTGAAATAAGTGATTATATAGATACTCTAATCTATGATGTAAACACAGATATGGGGAATATTACTGATTTAAGCAACGGTAAATACTATATCATTTGGAATAATAACGATAAAGGGAGTTGTACAATAAGTGTTTCTACTAGTTTTAAAAATTGTAGTTTTAGTGAAGAGAAAAAGTTAACAATTCAAGAAAAAATAGTTGAACCGGTTATTGATTGTGTCGACAATACTAATAATTCTGTAATTATAGCATGGGATTCTTCCGGTTGTGTTGCCTCTTATGAGGTATGGATAGATTCAGAGTTTTATCATGCGGTAAATGTCGCTCATGATACTATAAAAGGATTGACATACGGTCAAAAAATAGGAATTGAAATTAAGGCGATAAGTGGATGCGAGTGTGAAGGTCAAACATATAAAGATTCATGTTCAACAATAGCTTGTCCAGATAGAGACATATCTATTGGTAATTTACCTGGAAGTACTTGTTTTGATGAGTTTGAAGACTCTGTAAAATTGTCATATATTGCGGATACGACAGGGGAAGCAATTTGGGGCGGGGATATAATAAATAGTGATGGAATTATATACAAAAATGTATTAGATGCAGGAGAGCATAATATTTCTTTTAAGTTTAAAGTAGGTGACTGTTCTTATAAAATTGATACAAGCCTTGTGATTTATCCAAAACTTGATGTAGAATGGACAGTAAAGGAAATATCTTGCTATAACACTAGTGATGGGGTGTTGGAGATTAATCCGGTGCCCGACTTGAAAGAATATGCATTAATGTTAAATGAAACCAAGCAGGAAACTTTGACTATTGATAGTTTGACAGCCGGAGATTATAATTTTATTTTGACTGATTCTAATGGTTGTAATTATACTGCAAGTTTCAATTTGGAACAGCCTGAAGAACCGGTTTTGGAAATCATAGGAGAGGAAAAAATTAAATTCAATACAGAGTATAAGTATTATTTGGATTTGGATATTTCAAATTCGGATAGCACTTATTGGTACAAGGATGATTCATTAATTTGTAATGGCAAATGCGATACGATAGAGTTGGAAGTGGGAGCAACTCAAAGTAATTTTAATCTATGTGCAGTAGTGTATTATGATTCTTTATGTAATATTGAAATATGCAAAGAAATAAAGATTGATAGGAAGTTTGATATCTTTATTCCTAATATATTTACACCAAATTTTGATGGTTTAAACGATTATTTTACTATAAGCTCTACAAATGGACTGAGCATAATGGTCAAAACCTTTAGAGTGTATAACAGATGGGGAGAAGAGGTGTTTTATAACTCTGATTTCGTTATTAACTCACCAAAGAGCAACCAAGGTTGGAACGGATTGATTAGAGGAGAGAAAGCACTTAGTGGAGTTTATGTTTATTATATAGAAGTGGTTTCTGATGATGGTGAAATTTCAAAATATTATGGAGATATTACTTTATTAAGATAATAGTTACTATATTTATCCTTTGAATAGTGACTGTCTATGTAGTTACATTATATCGCAAAAAGATTATTTTAAATTTTAATGACTTTATGGACAGACACTAAATAGTGTCTGTAAATAAACACCATAAATTATAATTTTTATAAACTATTTAATATGAAAAGTATAGCTTTGCATTGGAAAATCCTAATCGGCATGGTATTGGGGATTTTGTTTGGATTAATAATGACCAGATTTGGTTTTGGAAAAGAGTTTGTTGGGGATTGGATTAAACCTTTTGGTAAAATATTTATTAATTCATTAAAACTAATTGCTGTCCCTCTTATACTTGCTTCATTGATAAAAGGAGTCTCGGACTTGAAAGATATTTCACAATTGTCCAAAATGGGAGGTAGAACTATAGGCATGTATATTATCACAACGGTGATAGCTGTTAGTATCGGCTTGGTATTGGTAAATATTATAAAGCCCGGTACTTCTATAAGCCAAGAAACAAGAAAAGAATTGGTCGCACAAAATATTGAAAAAGCCGATAGATATAAAAAACAAGCAGAGATACAAAAATCAAGTGGACCACTATCAGCATTGGTAGAATTGGTTCCTGCCAATATAGTAAAAGCAGCAGGAAATAATAGAAACATGCTTCAGGTTATATTTTTTGCTATTTTTTTTGGAATAAGCTTGATATTGGTTCCTGATAGTAAATCAAAAACGGTGAAAGATTTCTTTGATGGGTTCAATGAAGTTATTTTGAAAATGATTGACTTGATTATGCTTGCAGCTCCTTATGGTGTATTTGCGCTATTAGCTTCCTTGGTAGTCGAATCCCCGAGTTTGGATCTGTTTGAAGCTTTAGGTTGGTATGCAATTACTGTCATTATTGGACTGTTTTTATTGCTTGTATTTTACAATGTATTGGTTTTTGTTTTTATTAGGAAAAAGCCATCATTTTTTATTAAAGGTATTCTTCCGGCTCAATTATTGGCATTTTCTACCAGTTCAAGCGCTGCTACATTACCTGTCACGATGGAAAGGGTAAGTGAGCACCTTGGAGTTGAAGAAGAAGTGAGTAGTTTTGTATTGCCAATAGGCGCTACGGTAAATATGGATGGTACCAGTTTGTATCAAGCTGTAGCAGCTGTATTCATTGCACAAGCATTTGGGATGAATCTAGGAATTGAAGCCCAATTAGGTATAATTTTGACTGCTACCTTGGCTAGTATTGGCTCAGCAGCAGTCCCGGGAGCAGGAATGGTGATGCTAGTAATAGTATTAGCACAAGCAGGTATTCCCGAAGCAGGACTTGCACTTATTTTTGCGATTGATAGACCTCTTGATATGCTAAGGACTATAGCAAATGTAACAGGAGATGCGACAGTATCGTTGCTAGTAGCCAAATCAGTAGGCAAACTTGGAGAACCAAAAGTAAAAAACTGGGATGATAATTATGTAAAGTAGATAATTGACAGCTCTCCGTTTTTAATCCGAAAGACTTGCCAAGTTTCCAAAACTTGGTAAGTCAATGCAGCTTATGTCTGAACAAGGCAAAAGACAGAAATACAAAGACAAAAGATAAAAGTAAAAAGATAAAAGGAAAAAGATAAAAGGGAACAATGGTGGTTTTAGAAACGCTACCCCCTCAAGCAACGCTCACGGCACTGCGCTCCCCCTTATAATTTCTCTCCATTTCATTACGAGAAATGATAGGGGGATGACTGAACGGTCTCGGCGATAGCCTGAGAATCGAGTGAGTAAATCTCA
>Ga0256833_1000086_pt1 | contig 69854 bp, 92 predicted proteins | sample 356284metaG_FD_190535 | JGI IMG/M metagenome (GOLD analysis project Ga0256833, IMG submission 190535) | Hydrothermal vent microbial communities from Mid Atlantic Ridge, Atlantic Ocean - 356-284 | ecosystem: Environmental > Aquatic > Marine > Hydrothermal vents | place: Atlantic Ocean: Mid... | reverse complement strand
CTTATATTTGAATATGCTCTCCGCTTTGATCCTGTCTTCAAGCTTCATCCCTCCGTGAATGAAGGTAACTGAGTAACCCCACGACTTGATCTTATTCACTAAGTACTCCAAAGTATCTTTGGACTCCGTGAAAATCAGGATCTTCTCGTTTCCTAAAGATCTCATGACCTCCTTTAGCTTCCTGAGCTTAACCTCGCTCTCCTCCTCCACAATTTCCCTAGCCTTCTCTATCAGGCTTGAAATCGTGTCGATCTCCCTAAGCAACTCCTCCTTATTCTCAGCTATACTGAGGGTCTCCCACTTCCTCTCCTGCTCCCATCTCTTCTCCTCCTCATAATCCTCCAATTCCTCTAGGCTTATACGTATCATTGGTTCCTCTGGAAGCTCTGGTTCCTTTAGTAGGCTTTCAAGCCTCTCTTTTCTTCGCTCAAGAGATCTAAGGAGAGCGTATGTACTTGAGGCCATCCTCCTCTGAAGTATTAGCAGGGCGAAGGCGATGTTCCTCCTCTTATCGCTTTGTAGGGCCCTGTTGTACTGGGTGATGACGTACCTGGAGAGCTCGTTGTAAAGTATCTTCTCCTTATCCGAGAGCCGGAACTTCACCGTCCTTGGATACCTATTGGTGAAGATGGGCCTGCCGTAAAAATCCCTTAGATCCTCCTTCTTCCTCCTTATGAAGAGTGGGTTATCCCTGTTTTGTAAGGACTCCTCTATAAGCTTCTTCGTAGCGAAGAAGCCAGGGACCAAGAGATCTAGCAGGAGCCTGAAGTTCTCGGGATCTCCCTTGTGTGGGGTGGCTGTTAGGAATAGCAGGTGCTCAGTATTCCTCGACAATACCTCGCCCAATTTGTATCTCTTAGTCTTAGTTACCTTATCCCCGTACCTGTAAGCAGCCATTTTGTGCGCCTCATCAACTATCACCAAGTCCCATTCCACGTTCTCTAGGGAGGGTAGCACATCGTCCCTCTTAGCGAAATCCATTGATGTGATGATCTGATTCTCCCTGAGCCAAGGGTTCTCACCGAAATGAGCGCCCATGAAGCCCCTATCTACGACGGTGAAGTGCTCTTGGAACTTCTCCTTCATTTCTCTCCTCCATTGATCTTTTAAATGTCCCGGAACCACGATCAGGATTCTCTTAGCTACTCCTCTAAGCTTGAGCTCCTTTATCACCAATCCCGCCATGATAGTCTTCCCTGCTCCTGGATCGTCGGCTATCAGGAACCTAATTCGCGGTAACTTCAGTATATAGCCGTAAACAGCCTCAATTTGGAAGGGGAGAGGGTCTATCTTGGATGTGTTCATTGCCAGGAGGGGATCGAAGAGTGATGCAAACCTATATCTCTCCGTCTCTAGAGCGAGAAAAGCCTCGTCTCCAGGGACGGAGAAGTCCAAATGGAATTCTTTCGTTCTGAGCCTACTTAACTCATTTAACGGTAGAAGTTGATCTACATGAGCGTTAGAGTATATCATTGCCCCAATGATGTGAATATAGTCTCCAAACTCTTCTATCTTCTTAATTTCGACTGGTTCAGGCCAGAATGGTCCCTCTACGATACTCCCTTCCTTCAACATTCTTTATCTCCCTGACCACCTAACTTAAAACTGCAACTTCCATTAGGATCTCTACCATAGGTCGAGTTGAGTGTCAACACATGAATCATCTACACGTGATACTTTCAACCTAGAATAAAACTTCCCAAGCGTAACTTAAAGAGAAATACCAGTCTAGCTTCTAAAGCTGCAGTAATAGAGGTAACCTTATATCTTGTACTTCTAATAAAGAAAATCTTCATAGAACTGGAATGCTTAAATTAACCACAGAACAGAACATGCCAATATGGTAAATGTGGCAAGTGATCCTGAACTAAAAAAGCTCCTGTACTTCCATCAGGTACTTTCTTCACAAGAAAAATATTTTCATTCTACGATCTGGAAATCCGTTCAATTTTTTACTATAATAGAAACAGCACTTCTATCCCTTTCAGTTTCCATAGCAAGCTATGAGGCCCATGCCGCAATTTTCATTGGGGTTCTAGCAATTATTCTAACCCTGATCGGACGCTACGTGTTAGTTATCGAGGGTACTTATTTCCATGTAACAAGATATCAGTTAATAAAAATTCGAGAGAAGCTAGAGTACTACAGATTAGATTACTTCTCAGAGATAAAAGATGCTGAATTTGCACAATTATCTCTCAGAGACTACTTGAAGCAAAGTGTGAATAGGCCAGAAGGTGTCAGATTCTCATTCCGAATTTTGTACATGATCGAAGGGCTCTTAGGTTGGCTAATGATTTTCATCGTAATATTAGCGAATGAGTGGATAAATCCACTTGCACTTTCACTCCTGATCAGTTTAATCATTAGTCTTGTATACGGGTATCGGTGGGAGATATCCTCTATTCTAAGGAAATTGGGATACAGAATGAAAGGTCTCGTAGATCCTTAAAATCTTTTAATTTTAGGGGATGTGCTTTAACTATGGCCCTAGTCGCGGAGGACTTCTCCAAAACCAGGATCGATGGAGTCAACTTCCCAGTTTCCTCCATAAGGGTAGATGAGACCTATAGCATAGCTGAAGAACTTGACATAGATAGGAAGGGGTTCGTTATCGCCGATATCTAATAGTGCCGTAAAAGTTTAGATTTTGCCCCGTCAATATGCCTGACCCTTGATGAGAGCAGCCATAGTAAACGTCAGGAGCTTCTCGCATCCTCACCTAGCTTCAATATATACTGAGGGCTTGTGGGGTTTCCCGGACAACGAAAGAAACAGGGAAAGGTGGAACGCACTGGAACCCGGTGGTTATGTATTCCTCTATGGTGAACATCGTGGTATTAAGGGAGTCTGGGCCCTCTGCAGGCTCCTTGATAAGGAGTTTGCTGAGAAACCGATCAAGTACTGGGAGCCACCCGACGGATACCCCCTCCTCATTCGTCTGGAGTCCGTCATACCTAGGGAGCTGAAATCCAAGGAAGATCTGGATCGCGTCAGGCCCGTCACCAAGGAGGAGCTGGCCTCCGCGTTCTCCGTAGGCGCCTTCAGACAGAAGTACGACAGGTGGTCCCTCTACGTATTCGGGAGCGAGAGGGCCCCGGGAGTGACCTACTCCCTCACCAAGTTTGAGCGCGTCAGGATGGAATTCGAGTCGAGGAATTCAAAGATGCGGAAGCTGGAGAGACCGGACCACGAGCAGCTCAAGGAAGTGATCTACGAGATGGGAAGGATGCAGGGGAAGTACGCCTACAAGGAGTACCCGATAGAGGAAAAGCGCCTTGATGTTGTGTGGAAGAAGCTGCCGAGAGAGGACGCCGTACCTTACATCGTGTGGGAGGTCTCGCTGAGCGGGGATGTCTTCAAGGATCTGGCGAAGCTGAAGCACGCTTACGACCTCTGGAACTCCATTCCCGTCCTCGTTACCACTGATGAGATGATCGAGAGGATAAGGGCCTGGGTGGAGGGGTCCTTCCACGAGATAAAGGATGTGCTCAGGATCATCTCGTGAAGGAGGGTGAAGGAGCTGTACGAGAAGAAGGGCGAGGTGAAGCGCCTAGAGACGGAGCTAGGGATAGTGTAGAGATTAAATTCTCAGCAAACTGCGCGCCTAGATGATAGAGTGGACAGCCGTTACATCTAGTTTTGGGGCGGCAGCGATCAGATTTCGGCAGAGTGAGTGGGATCATCCGTCTCACTTAACCTAGGAGTCGGCGGCTCATAAAGATGAGAAACAAGATTAATTCCACCATGGCCTTAGCGTGCCCCCTTTCCAGAACACCTATAATCTCCTAAGGCCTCGTATCTAATGAATTTACCTCTGTCTAGGTGTGATTCTTCAAAATATCTCCTCACTCCCCGTTATTTTCTTGTGGAGAGCGATCGATTGCTTGGGGTATAGTAAGGCGCGGACTCGCAGAAGTCGGTTCTCCTGTTCTCTCAGTAACCTATGCCAGGTACCAGTAGCTGATTAAGTGTCTGCTTTTCTCGTTGACCTCTACTAGGTAACGGGACCTACTGTGAAGTTCCCATAGGTGATCTTCATGTGGATGGCCATACAGGTTGTTGTATCCATACGAAACGGCGGCTAAATCCGTTGTCAGATCATCTAAAGCAGAATCCCAACCATTATCGCTGCCGTGGTGGGGAACTTGGTAAAACGACAGATTTCTAATTGCCCTCCCAAAATAATTCGCTAGGGAATTGAAGATTCTGGATCTTTCACCTTTTTCTTTAGCCGACAAGTCCCCCATAAAGAGGAAACCTTTTCCCTTCCCAATTGACACATCCGGATTGTATAATACATAACCATCGTTGTTATAATATAATCTAGGGCTGTATCTGTATCGAATTTCGCCCCCGATTAAACCAGAGTTTCCTTTGAAAACGGCATTTACGAGCGTAGTAAGCGAATGTTCGTTCAATTTTTTAAGGTAGTTTGAGTATATCCTTCTCATCTTCCTTATGCAATCAAATCTTCTCAACAACTTTAGGATGTCAGAACTCCTCAGATAGCAGTTGCCTTCAGTGTCGATCAGTTCCTGACCGTTGCTCACATCACACATATGCAGTAAATCCGATATCTTATCGATAAAATCACGTGTAGTTTGGCTATTGAGCCCGATCTTTCTTATAAAAGGCCATGAAAAGATTAGATGTGTTCCTATACGGTTACGACATCCTGATACGAGGAGAGTAGGTGTCAAGAGAGGTCTGATGCGCGAGGCAAACCTCTTACTCTTAAAATACTCCCACAGAATGTCTTCATAGTGCTCGAACTCTTCATTATTCTCGTAACTTCTGCTCAGGCGATGGATGCCACTTATATCTCCTCCATATACGAATGAAGTCCACACCGCCATTTCCGCTTCCCTCATCCTGTCGTCTGGGAAGAATTCCTCAGGATTGTCCGGTGAATAGGGAGAAGGGCCACCTTCTTCTCCTTCGCCTATTATGAACACCTCTCTAACCCCAAAGTTTAACAGGAAGCTTACTGGATCTGAGATGAATCTTACATACCAATCTAAATGAGGGCTGGGTTCCGTTATTAGCTCGTAAAGCCTCTCGCACGGGGTTAGATAGGGAAGCACTACCCTATCTACATTGACTTTAGTCAGCAAACTAGGCAAGAGGGAGACATGATCCCAGTGGAGGTGGGAAATAGTCAACTGATTTATGGAGTAGACACCACCGAACAAGTCGTGATCAACGAAGTTTTCTACTAGAGACCTAATACGGGCTTCTCTAGTAGAAGCTAGTGTTCCACAGTCAAAAACTGCGTTATAAGACTCACAGTTTCCATGGAATCTTCTGGGCCAATAGTTCAGGCTTTGAAAGAGGCCCTGTCCCACTGGATACATCACCAGCTTAAATGTGCCTGCGGAAGGCATGTTAAGTTCTCGGCTACATTAAATTAAAAATCTTACGGTTTGTGTATTCTTCGCACAATCCCTTCTAATTTAATTAGTATAATCTTCAATTCATTTCTTCCATCCGTAGTGGCCCACATCTCCTCGATCTCCTCCGGGCTCATGTTCTCAACCAGTTCGCCTAGTTTACCGCTGTAATCGGATCCAAGGACATCTTGAATTATCTCCTTCTTGCCTCTAGGGGGAAGCTGTCTCCATTTTTGCATTATTTCCTCTTCGTCGCAGTCCTCACGACCGCATAATTTCGTCTTGATGTGTCTGGAGCCGTTAGAGTCCCCAGATCCGGATGCCCTTCTTATTATCTGCATGGGATGAATATACTCGGTTATATCGTCTTTTTCAAGGATGATCAGCTCTCCACCTCTTCCACTAACTTTATTTGAGAGCCTACCGATCTTCCTAAAATTCCTATCCACAACGACGACGAAGTTTTTCCCAAATCTAATGAGCTCCTCGATTTCGACGAGGGTCTGTACGTTATTCCCTCCCGACGGCAACAGCAACACGTCCCTCTCCGAGATGTCCGTCCAACCCAACTCTCTTGCTTTCTTAAGTAAAGAGCTGAAAACGGAAACGTCGTGCTCCCCTTCCACGAACACGATCACCTTAGGCGCGAGTAGGTCAGAACGTGGAGATACGCCCAGCTCTCTAGCTATCTCCACCACATCCACGTTCGGAAAGGCGTCCACCTGAACCTCTCCCTCGGGAGATCTGTGGACGAAAATTATGGACTCGTCATCCGCTCTTGCCACCACCCGATCGGAGTGAGTCGTGCAGAAAACCTGAACTCCCTTCTCTGTTAGCTCCTCTAGTGAATCAAGGAGGCTACTTACTGCCTTGGGGTGTAGGAAAGCCTCTGGCTCTTCTATGGCGAAAATGTACTTGTAATGATCGGAATCTTCATCAGATCTGTTATCGAGCGATCTCTCAGCCAGCCATCGGAACACCGTGGCAAGAATAAGCCTTCTGGTTCCTGCTCCCCTGAAATTAGGTGGGACGGAGACTTGGGGATCTTTAACCCTTATCTCGAGGGAGACGGATTTTTCCCACCTGAAGTTCAGCTGGTGAGTCAGTTCAAAGGAGTAACCGAAGGCCGAATGTAGGTCATCCAACATCCTGTTTATCTGTTCTATGCTCTTCTCTATCTGACTTTCAACTGCGCTCTCGAACTCTGATTTCAGCTCAGATCCCACTTTTTGGATGGATTCCGAAATTAAGGGCATGAGCTCGTTTTGAAGGGGTACCTCCGCCCTATCTATGTGCTGCTCCGCCGGGTAGAAAATGAACCTTATAGGGCTCAGCAAGCTCATGATCGCATTCTTGACATTGTTACTTGGCGATATAATCCTCACAATTTTCTGGATTCCCAGCTGATCAGCTTTATTCCTTAAGGCCCTTCTCTTTTCCCTGTTAGTTATGGATCTGCCGGATTTCTTGTAGGGAATTCCGTATTTTTCGAGCAGATCGTTCAGTTCCGATTCTTTCTTGGATGCAAGATTGGAAAAATCCCCATCGATGTAGTCGTAGACACCTAGTTTTATCTCGGGATTCTTCTTAGTCCCCGGAAAAAAGGTTTTCCAAACCTTCAATTCATACACGGTTCCACCATCAGGTGAGGGCTTCTCGATCAGCAGGTTCTCCTCTCTTAAGGTGGTTGTCACCCCCTCCTCTATCTCAATAGGGGTGTTCGGATCTACTTCAAATCCAACTCCGATCGCAATCTTCTTAATCCCTTCTTTTTTGCCTACCTCATTTATGTCGTCCTCACTGGGCTTTTCGCTCTCAAAGAATACATTCAGAGCTCTAAGTATGGTCGACTTCCCTGAATCGTTTGGTCCCACTATCACACCGAAATCAGAGTGTATTTCCAGATGGAGATCCAAGTAACATCTGTAATTCTCGATGCTAAGTGAGGATATTCTCATGCTGATCTGTTCGATCGAAAACTTTTTGTTTATAAGTGAAGGGTGGAAGTTTTCCACTCTGCTAAGGAATACTTCAATCAGGATGGTTGCTGGAAGAGATTTTACTGTACGCTCCTTTCAAAGTGAAGCACTCCTGAGAAATTTCGGGATAACAGGATAATAAGGGTGTCCTGTCCTACAGCGCGGGGTGATCTCTCGGGGATTGGCAATGTGTTCTCCTTCACCTGCGCATTATCCGTCTCCAAGATGGAAGTCGCTCGTCTGTTAGAGGTGGGCGGGGTTTTATTGAGGAGGTTGATCACCGAGGATAGCTCAATCTTCGTGATGGAGTTCTCGTTTCAACCAAAGGTTCGAGATTCTCGCAGAAAAATTTCGTTCTATGTTCTGAGTGCTCGCTTCTCCCGATTTCCGGTCGGTAGAGTCCTAGCGCTTAAGTATGGAATTAGGTTGGTGGGTGGTCGCGTTGCTTGAGTTCGTCCTGCTGGTCTTCGTCGGCATAGCGCTGGCGTATTTCGCGTTCAAGAGGACATTAGCATCGCTGCTATATGCCATAGATGAGAGGGATTCTGGCAGAATCTACCGGATACTGACTAACAGATTTCTTGGCAGGACGCTGGCGCTGCTTAGGAAAGAGCTAGTAGCGGAGGCCCTTGATGTCCTTTTCTTCTTCGCCAAGTTTAAGGAGTTCGCGGCAGTGGTGGAGACCCTCGGTTTGGACGATTCGAGAGCTCTGTTGGAATCGGATGAACAGCTGATACTGTCGTTGGACATCGAAACCGAGATAGATGTTGAGGTGAGACCTAGAGAGATAGGACTGTCCGTCTTCTCCGTGCACGACTGGTCAGAGATCTTCAGGATTAAGGTTGGCGATCTGTACGCCTTCAGGGAGAGATATGGGGTCGATCCCAACTACTTCATCACTAGGTTGCTGGACAAGTTCGACCGTGTCGTGGGACACAATCTTTACGAATTCGACACCTCGATCCTCACAAACTGGGGTGTCGACCTCTCTGGGAAGCTCGTGATCGACACGCTCGCCCTATCCTACGTCGTGCTCCCAGAGATGCCTAGTCACTCATTGGAGTTCTTGTGCAATATTTTCGGGATAGAATACGATCCCCATGAACCGGAAGAGGATGCTTTCGCTTCAGCTCGCCTCCTCCAGTACTTGCTGTCGATAGCATCCGTGAAGCAGCTGGATCTGGATGCTATTGCCAGCGCATTCGAACCGGTAATGGGTTTGAAGGGTCTGGACGTCCCGGTCACGGAGATTAATTACCCGCTTGAGAGGGAGCCTGTCGAACCTGACGGCCTTGTCGTGGTTCCCGACGCCAGTCGGTACGAGATCAGCTGGTATCCCTTCGTCGTCAATGCTCCGGAGTCAGATGATGTCGGGCCAGAGGGACAGGCGAGAGGACTGGCTGCGGTCACCATATACTCCTATTCCGCTGGAGGAGGCAGAGATCCCTCAGCGCTGGAAGAGCTCGCCAATTTGTTGACGGGAAAGGGTGGCCCGTACAGCGAGTATGGCCGAGCGCTGTACGAGGAGATCAAGTCCAGAACTCAGGAGTGTCCCATACCACGCGATGGGTTCGCTGTAGAACATAAATACCTCCTCGACATCCTTCCTGAACTCCAAAGGAGGTTCAAGAGAATATACCTAAAGGGTTGGATGATATTCGGGGCTTACGGTTCCAGCCCCCTTGAAGTGATCGAGGAGCTCGAGAAGCTCGCTGATGAGGTGGTTGTTGAATCTCCATTTCCGCCCCCTACCAGTGGCGTGAAGTATGTACGCCCGAGCAGGGGTGGTAAAGGGGTCTTTTTCGTTGAGAAAGGCTTAGACGTGGGGAACAGGCATGTTGACTATCTCGCGAGCCTCCTCTTCTCCTTGCTGGCTTCCCGGAGGAGAAAAGCCATATTCGTATCGAATTCCAGGGAGAAACTTGCAGCGGAGAAGGCTTCTTCGCACAGAAGGATGACAGTGGCCGTGCTATCTCCTGCCAGCGTTTCTCAGCTCGTTCGTGGGTCCTATAAGCTCTCCAGTACGGGCTACGAGGTTATTATCTTCTCTTCAGCTGGCCTTTCGGCCAAGCTGGGGTCAGATCAGGAATACCTTCTCAAGGGACTGATGGAAACCTGTTGGTTGGCGGGCTCCGACTTAACAGTGGTGAGCTCTTGGTCAGAGATGTTAGAGGACGAGTATCTCTCAAAATGGGCTCAGATCGTAGAGGTCGAACCTGACGACGAATTTCACCCCAAAATTCCGTTGGTCGCATTTGATTCCATCGACGAAGCCATTAAGGCAGCGGAAGAAGTGGTCAAGAGGAATTGGGGGTTTACGATCAGACCCTATCAGAGGAGGTGCATCTCCCGGCTGCTCTCCCCGTACTGCCCTAGCCATCGAATGAGTAAGCCTTTATCGATAATCATTCTCCCGACGGGATCGGGGAAATCCCTGATATTTCAAACGGTCGCTCGGCTCCTCAAGAACAGAATAGGTGGAACCACCATCGTCATATCTCCCCTGTTGGCATTAATGAAGGATCAGGTCACCTCCTTGAGAAAGAGGGGCTTCAGGGTCTGTGAGATATCCAGCTTGTCCCCTGATAGAAGTGGATGCTTGCATGGACTCCAGCTGGGAACCTTCGAGATGGTGTACGTAACGCCGGAGCAGCTGAGGAAGGACGATGTGAGGAAAGTGCTGGAAAGAGCTGAGATCAACTACATCGTGATAGATGAGATCCACACCATGCACAAGTGGAAGAACTTCCGGCCGAGCTATTCCTTCCTGGCTAGCTACCTCAGGAAGCGCAGGGAAAAGGGTTTCTGGTTCCCCTTGGCAGGATTCACCGCTACGATAACAGGGGAAGGCCTTCAAGATGTCATCGACATGCTCTCCGGATCCTCCACATTCAAGTTGGACGATATAGGATTCGACGCTGACTTCACCGGTCGGTTGGACTTCTACGAGGTTGAGGTCATCAAAGGGCCCGTGCTGAGGGATAACCTCTTCCTCGATATCCGGTTAACTAGCAGATACAGGCTGAAGAAGCTCGCTAGCGTCGTAGCAGAGCTTGTAGAATGGGCCGATAACACTTTCAAGGGTGAACCGTGGATAGGCCTCATCTTCGTGAGTTTCGTTCGATCCAAGAGGTGGGACGAGAACGCCCCTACCATAGCAGCATATTTAGAAAGGGAGCTAGGTGAGCCTGTCGTTTATTTCCACGGTCAGTTGGATGCCGAGAGAAAGAAAGAGATCCTGCATCTCATTGAGAGCGTGAGTAAGGGAGACATTATGGTTCCAAGGATAGTTGTCTCGACGAAGGCCTTCGGGATGGGTGTCGATATCCCCAACATAAGGTGGGTTATTCATCACATGATGCCTGAGAGTGTGGAGGATTACTATCAGGAGATTGGGAGAGCTGGCAGAGATGGTTCAGACGCTAGAACGGTCTTGCTGTATTCAAAGAACTACGACTTCAAGAGGAGGATGTGGCTCCTCCGAATGGGGTTCATTCGTCCCGAATTTGTCCTTAGAGTATACGATAGGCTGAGGGATGCGGATGAAGGTTCAATAGTCCCTGTACTGCTTCTTCTTCCACGCAAAGTCTTAGAATCCAAGCATGAAGAGATCTTACGAGGGATCAAGGAGGGGCTCTTCCCAGAAGACCTCGAGAGCTCCGTGGAGAGGGCAGTAGCAGTGCTGAACGCAATCGGGGTTTTAGACTACGAGATACTCTACAAAAAAGTTGCTGCTGCAATGTCTCCAAATGACCCTCGCCCAGCGTTCAAGCTAGGAGATGGATACGTACTTTTACCTCGAGAAGCTGTTAATGGACAGGCCTTTGACCTGACACTGGGACATGATGGGGAGTTCTCCGTGGTGAGGGACAATGGATTGTTCGGGGACAGGAGGGTGAAATGCATACAAGTGAACTACCTGAGCGAAAATGTCGACCCCGGGTTAGTCAAGAGCGTGGTGCTCGAAGAGTGGGACAGGCAGGTTATCTCGTTGAGCCTCATGGACAGGTTCTGCAACGAGGTTTCCAAGACACCAAGTGAGAAAAGGAACGAGCTGGCCAGGCGGATTGTGGAGAGGTATCTGTCAGGTTCCCTAGAGGAACTTTACCGGGAGATGATCTCAAGAAGAGAGGAACTCCTCTTAAAGGTCATTGGACGTGATGTCCTCTCTATTTACGATAGGATGAAAGATGGGGGCATTACCATTACGATCTCGGAAAAGGAGGAAATCGTTCAACTGTTCTCATCCTTGGTCGTCCTCCGCATGATTAAGGAAGGGAGGCTTCCTAGCAAGCTCGTTGTGGGAGTGCCCTACGGTTTCAAGGGTTCTCTAGAAGATAGCGTATTCGATCTCTTAGAAGAACTTGGACTTCCACCAGTATCTCCTAGAATCGTGCCCATCACTAAGGAAATTGCTAAGAGTCAATATAGGGTGGAGGATGTGCTTTCTGGTGGTGAGGAGGTATTACTATTAGTGACTAACAGAACTATGGCTAGTTTTAGGATGAGATGTTCGTTTGCACTCGCGCCCGAAAAAGTTCACTACGTAGAAGTTATACGCCATAGAGGAATGAACTCAAGTCAACCAAACGTTCTTCCTCTTTGATCATGTTCAACTGGCATCAAAGCGGGCTTACTTGTTAAGAGGGCATCTATGAGGTTGAGGGTCTCTTAATAACTCATCGTGCCCTTCACAGACATTGTGTTATGTGGATAGCTTTGGCATTAGGAATTGGGGTCGCTTGGGTTGATGCTGCTCAGTAAAGAATGGATTCCACATATGAGAGTGTTCGGTAAAACACTATCCTCCCAAAGGAAAGCCCACTATCTTGACAAGCACTTTAGCATCTCTATTACTGTCGCTATTATCAATAACGAACGCGAGGTTCTTAGAGGCTGGAGCAATCCACTCAACTGTGTAAATAGAGCTTATTGATTTCTGAGAGGGCTTCACGTAGTACATAAAGCTGAAACCTTCCTGCAGAAGTTTGAGGTTCTCCTCATCTACAACGAAGAAGTTTACGGGGCCTCCCTCGATCACTGAAATGTAAATCCGCAGCCTCACGTCGGTATCGAAAGGCTCAATGGAGTATGCACTGAAGTGATGGGCCTTCACCTTTATCACTTCATCGAGAACGGTGAACTTGTTCATTCCAAGGTAGGAGGGACTGGTCTGAGGCAGGGTGATGGTTACCGTCCGGGTTTCCGTTACTGTTACCGTGATGGGCTGCTTTTCAATAACGCTCACGGTCGTTGGTGTGGTAACTGTCTCGGTGACTGTCTCCGTCATTACAGTTGGAAAGTAATTCCTCCCTAATCCTATACCTAGGGGTATTCCTACTGCTAAGAGTATTAAACTTAAAAGGACACGCTCTGTGTTACTCTCCCTTCCATAGCCCATATTCCATCTACACAAAATTATTTAGAAAGGAAATTAAAACATCTATCCGGATACAAAAAAGGAATCCGGGTGAGCTTAAGCTACTATTTAAAGGCTTTAGCTTTTAGCTTAAAAGAAATGCCTAGTCACAACTTTATTCGGAAAAATTCAACACAATCAGCGTCAGAGATAACAGCCTTCTACTTCGACCCATGAAGGAGATCCTGAAGCCGAGTCTCGCCTCGTACTTTTTGAGATCCTTTATCATGGGACCATCTCTTCCTCGAACTCTTCAATAATCCTCTTGAGCTCCTCGTTGTGAAACTCGTACCTATACCCTCTAAACCTCTCAACCAGTTTTCTAGGAGTTAAGCGCTCCCATTCTATTTCTAATGACTCTGTGCCTTTGATCCTGCCAATCTCAACGGAAGGTAGAATACTACCTGAGAAGGAGAATCTAAGGAGAGTCTTATCGCTTAGAGAGCTAGCGGGCACCGAGTAGGTTATATCCTCAAAATCCGATTCTCTTCTCATGAAGGCGTACACTCCGATATGCACTAGAGTCCCTCTTCTGTCGCTCTCCTCAGCTACGTAGACGTACGAGCCCCCTCGAGTTCCCTTACCTCTCCTCTCTGTAATCTCGACAAATCCGCTATCCATACATGTATATTGAAGGTGTATAGTGGGAATATAACTTGATGTTGCTCTGCTATCTCACGAAAGATCACATATGGTTAGAATCTCGATAGAGGTAACCGTGTGTTAGAAATACTTTTACTCTTCTGGGGATGACGTCGCGGGGGATCTCATGGCCGGAGAACCAAATATATCGCGTAAGGTGGTGCTTGAAAACGGCGAAAAATACGTGGAGTGCCTTCTCAAACCGGAGGCCGCTTTCATTGAGGAAGCTCGAAGTGATTGGCTGAAAGCCTTGGAGTTCTTCTACAGCAGGGTCTTGCTTCAGGGGAGATCGGACGAGATGTCTTTCGGAGTAATCTCGGTTGTTAATAAGCTGCTTAAAGATACTTTCAGGGAGCTAGGACGAGTCGCTACCCCCATGGATCTGATGGATCCACTAAGACCCAAGCTGGAAGAGAATATCGGAAAAGGAGATGATGAGAGAAGGAAGGTGGGTAAGAGAAGAGATATCGACCTCGTCTTGGATTCGCTCGTTTTCCTGGCGGAGGAGGTTCAGGGAGACTGGAACATAGTAAATTACTCCATCCGAATGATCAAGTCGGGACTTACCGACTGCGTCTGCCGCCGTTTGACAGACGGGATAAAGGGGGTTGGTCCCAAGACTTCGATGCTGTTCCTCAGAGATCTCTACCTCCACTTCGAAGAGGAACTGAGGGGCTCAATGCTAAGTGTGAGGGATTACGAGTATCTCCAGCCAGTGGACACATGGGTCAGAAAGGTGGCCCAGATGTTAGGGATGGTAGAACATCCGGAGGGGGAGGTAAAAAGGGGAAAGTGGGATTGGGAGATAAGAAGTGCGATAGTCAGGGAGTTCGGGGATAAATCCCCACTCTTCAATGCGGGGGCTTGGTTTACAGGTTACGTGATGCTGGGAGGAAGACGCCAATACACTTGACTACTGGGAATCGTATCTCAGAGGAATGTCTCAGCTTGAGTTCTGCGAATAATGGATGAGTTCTCTTACATCTATTTCCTTGATTATATCCATTATGAAGGTTCAAAGTTCGCTAAAGACCTTCTTATTCCATAAAGACGGACGATTAGTGGCAGATTGGAGAATCTATCCGGGAGAAACACACCGGAGTAGAAAAGTAAGAGAGGATTCTCTTATTTCGAGTTTGTATCTACTTCCCCGAGATGAAAGTTGAGAAGGGATTGGATTTAGAGTTGAAGATCGCCAGCAAACTAGCCGATAAAGGATGGTTTGTCTTGAATAGGATTGAATTGCGAGAGGAAGGTGCCCTTTACACGGATATAGATGTATTAGCGATAAAAATGTCAGAAGCGCCTGAAAAATGGCTCCTTGTCAGTAGTAAAGCAGGGAATGATGGGGTATACAAGGCTGCGCTTCATCTACTCGGTACGGTCGTGTATGTGTCTGACAAGTTCAGAGAGAAAAATCTCGTCGCAGTGAGAGGATTATTAGTTCACAAGAATGCACCGGAAAAATTCGATAACAGGCGTATATTCTTCCTCAATCCAAACATCTTTAAGCGGGGGAACTTCCTGTATGAGCATTGGTGGAGGGCGTTCCTAACCGAGCATTATCTGTTAAGGGAACTTGATTCCCTTAGAGATGAAGTGAAGGAGCTTATGGCCTGCCGAGATGAGGGTATTAAGCCCGACTGCCTAAACTGCGATAGAGAATGCCCGGTCAAGTATAGGAGGATTACCAAGACCCTCCATAGGATGCTCATCGGAAGACTCCTCTGGTACGACCCGAGAGATCGTCTAAGGACTATCCTGGATGTCTCGATGAGGGAAGAAATTAGGACATTGAGGAATAATGTCGCCAAGGAGCTGAGGAATTTTGGTGTAAGCGATCCAGATCATCATCCAGTCACTCAGGCAGCCAGCTATCTCCAGTACAAGCTCAAGGTGTTCTCCCTTCTTACGTTATCCGAGATCGTATCTGGTAGAGTGAGTATATACTTAGATGAATGGCTGCTCAAGAGGCTCCCGTCTCATCAGATACTGAGAATAATGCCTAGGGCCTTCCAAGTATTCCTCATGTCTTGGGGAGGCTTCATCTGGGAGGAGGAGCGAGAGAGGGAGATTAGAGTCATAGCCGAGGAGATCGGAATCAAACCGGACGAATTCGAGGCCTGTCTAGAGGCCTTTCAGTCAATTTTCGGTCCAAGAAGGAGTAATTTCAGTTGGCTACAGACGGTTGCTGGGGGAAGCACTTCCATGATGTTCCTCTACCCGAGGATTATGAGGGGGCTCGGGGTGCTCAGAAGGGAGCACCTCTATGGTAACTCAACGAGCTTTCCCGAGGCGTGGAGCTCTTGGAAGAAAGATAATGAGCGTTTCATAAGTAGTCGCATTCGATAGCTCCTTCCATCAGGAGAGCTTGCTCTCTTTACTCAAAAATTGCTCCATTAGTTCGTGAAAGGCTCTAGGATAGGATCGAACATTTTGGAATCAAGCATCCAGTCCTTAGGAGGAGCGGAGATAAGGCCGCAGAGCGAGTAACTGAGGTACCTCATCCTTCAGGCTGCTCATCATCTTCTTCAAGTTCCTTCTCAAGCAATTGGAGTACGTACCTATCACCGCGATTATCAGCCAACTGCCACACCTTCCTAATGACCTCTAGCCTGTCCTTTATCGTGCTCTTTATCTTCCCGAATTCTTCCATCTTTAGAGGTCCCATAAGTACCCTCTTCTCCTCCTCGCTATATCTAATGTATATCGAGCTCTCTGGGTCTAGAAACGGCGAAACCGTTGGATCGACTCTAGATACGAGATCTATAATGAATGCTGGGAATACCGACATGTCATAATACTCAGCAATCTCCGGTTTGTAGCCCAATAGCTCCAACAAGAGTTGTGCACCGGTAACTCTCCCATGCCCTAGGATCACGTATTTTGAACCCAAGTGAACGGGATCTGCCAAGCCCACTGAATCAAAGTGATAGAGGAGTGGCTTACCTTCCAGCGAAACCGTTGCCAAGACTAGCTCCGCCCCTAATCTTATTCCAAAACTCCTCAGTTTGCTATATCTAGACATCAACCTCTCCTCTATCAGCCTCATTATTTGATCGACCTCCTCAGTGGGGGTTCATCGCTTCTCCTGTTTCTGAGGGGAAACTGAGGGATGCCCCTTCGACGAGTTCGAGACCTTGATGTACAGGGTTTGAGTCTCAGGAACCGGCCATTGCGGCCACGATAGTCGTATGGATAACCTGTTTCCTATTAGCTACCTGGCTGAGGGGGATATCATGAGTGCCAGCGAGGTTAAGGCCATTCAGGACAATCTGGTTGTCTATTTCACCACGGATCCAGGCTAGAGTGGTGAAATTAGGCGATCTAGTAGCGCGCGCTTAGAACCATTTAGTAGTAAGTCTCCCTCTATGGCGACGGATCCATTTTTTTTCCTAGCTTCACATGACCCAAAAAGGCGTGCATTCGCGCGCGAATTGCGGATATCTAATATACCATACCGTAAAAGTTTTGATTTCATTCTGCGAAGGTCCCTGACCCGGCGCGCGCCATAGTAAATGTCAGGAGCTTCTCACATCCCCACCTATCCTCGATATATTCGGAGGGCTTATGGGGTTTCCTTGACAATAAGAGGAACAGGGAAAGATGGGAAGCACTAGAACTCGGGCGGCTACGTGTTCCTTTACGGTGAAAACTGTGGTGTTAAAGGAATCTGGGTCCTCTGCAGGCTTCTTGATGAAGAACTGGCTGAGAAATCAGTAAGGTACTGGGAACCGCCCAACGGATACCCTCTTCTCATTCGATTGGAGTGCATCCTGCCCGTCACGAGGGTTCCGAGTTACATACAGGATAGCAGACCCCTATGCCCGGTATATGCTTTCTGCGTCTAAGCGGTAGGTTATCCTCATCTAATCAGAAGAGGCCATACTTCCCCGCAGTTTTTCTCAATACCTCTCTGAACTCCCTAATCATTTTGCCTAATTCATTGAGAGTATCTAGATCTTCCCTTGTATAATTTACGGGTATCACAAGGCCCAAGCATGTATATCTCCTTTCTGAGCTACTTTTTGAACTATTCTAGTGACTATCCCCTCCGTGTGAACCAATTCCCTGGAGAGTTTACCCCATAGAGCAGTGGGTCTCCTTCCCGATCCAATCTTCTCTCCGAATTCCTCTAGCAACTTAGATTTGCTTTCTTACCGAAAAGCGACTCAGTTTCCCCTTCAAAGAACGGCTCGTTATTTGGATATAGATTTGCTAGATAGGACTCTGCCATAGTCTCCAGCATCAACCTGAGCTCCATGAAGCATGCTGGCAGGTTCGCCATCAGAAGATCCGCCAAAATGGCATAGCTCTGAGGCATGAGAACGTGATATAAGAAAAATCGAAAAGGTTCTATGAGTGTTTCACTTTTCCTTTTCAAAGCAGATAAGACATAATCGATCGTATCGTTAACCAATCCTACAACCTCTCTGCATATGTCCTCTGCGTTATCTCGTAGAAAGCGCTTATTTTCGCGCAAAACTTCGATATAATAGTCAATTATAGAGCTAGAAGCCTTCTCACTCGATTTATTCATTTAAGAACCCTCCAATCTGTTACCCAAAATTTCCTCTCACAATAACGCGTGAAGCTCATGAGGGACCTTTACTTCAAGAATGAACTGAGGGATTGATACGAAGCCTAGAGGATTATGAGTATACTTCCAGCCGGTTGACAGGTGAGTCAGGAGGATCAGGATACTAGCGCGCCTACAGTTTTAAGAGAGGAGAGTCCCTACGAGATGGGGGCGCTATCTGGCTCTCTAAGTCCGCGCGAAGAGCCCAAGAAGGGGCGGATCCATGGTAAAAGGAGATGCTTACCTATAAGTGGAGACATCTTCTTGACCCTCTAGCTAGATTGATTAGATCAGGTAACAAACTGGGAAAGTCAGCTAACATTAAGAAGGACTTCATCCATGGAGGCATGATGTCCATAGCGAGGGTCAGCGAGATCCTAGGCATGAATCCGGAGGAGCTGGAGAGGGAAGCATTGCGATCCTTCCTGCTGAAGGAGCTGAGAAAGGTGAGGGCCGAAGCGGAAGCGATAATGTCGAGGTACGGGGTGAGGAGCATAGAGGAGCTGGACGGGAAGATAAGAGGGGGAGAGCTGAAGGAGACCGATGTGCTGGAGGACCTGATGAGGCTGGACTACCTGCTGGACAGGGAGGAGAGGTTGAAGGGACTCTTGAAGGAGATAGAAAGATGAATCCTTCCGATGTGGATAAAGAGCTCGAGAGGCTTAGGACGAGGGTGCTGGGGCACCCGTCAGTGGTCGATGCCGAGATCAGGGAGGGAAAGCTTAGGATATACCTAGAAGATGGGAGCTACGTGGACGTGTGGATCTCCAGGAAGCTTAGGGGTAGGTACGCGGTTCACTGGGAGAGGAGGCACGTGGACGGAACCATCTACAGGTGGGACAACACGCCTCACAACGCCCACAGGCGGGTGAGCACCTTCCCCCACCACTTCCACGATGGTAGCGATGAGAACGTCAGGCCCAGCGAGTTTACCTCCCTAGAGGAGTTGGTGGATAGGGTTATGGTCTTCGTCGAGGAGAAGATCAGAGGATTAAGGAGGAACTATTAGGCTTCCCGCACGAGTAAGAAGCTCCTTGGCTTAGGATACTAGAGGGTCTTCCTTACACTCCACTATGAGGTCTATCCTCTTTCCTGCATCCGGCACTTCCCTTACGTACCTGTAGCTCCCCCTCACGCCACGACGTCTGGCCTCACTGGTAGCCTCTCCCTAGTCGATATGCCACCATGTGGGCCCATCTTACCAAGCTGAAATTCGAACCAGAAGGTCATATCCCCGAGGGAAGCCTCCGCTGTGAACGTGGATATCTCGGATCCCTGTTCAATCCACCAAACGGGTTCCTTCCCATCCCACGCCTTGAACTCCCCTACCTCTAATGCCTCACAGATCTCCTTGAGGATCCACAGTTGATAGATCTGCTTGTAAGGGAGCTCGTATCGACGAGTCTATTCTTTTTAAGGCTCGTGCCCTCTAATACGCTGATGGACAGGATAATTAGAGATCCGAAGGTAATGGGCGGGAAACCCGTCGTGAAGGGGACGAGGGTGACGATGGAAACCATCCTCAGGAGGCTGGCCTCTGGTCTGAGTGTGGAGGACCTGCTGAAGGAGTACCCGCAGCTCACCGAGGAGGATGTTAGGGCCGCTCTGGAGTATGCAGCTCGGATGCTTGAGGAGGAGGGAATTGAGATCGAGGACGAGGTTCTTAGTTGACGAGTGTGTCGGTAGGAGGCTTCACGAATCACTCGTCGCTGAGGGCTTCGAGTCAGTTTACGTGGGGGATTGAAAGGCTGGAGCATCGGATGAGGAGGTCGTGGAAAAGTCGATCTCTGATCAATCAATCATATTAACTGAAGACAAGGATTTCGGAGAGCTCGTTGTCAGGAGATCCCTTAGGCCTTACGGATTGACCATCTTCAGGACTTCGAGTGTCGACCCCGAGAGGAGACTTACCCTACTCAAGCGGGTCCTTAATCGAACAGATCCTTCCGGGAAGCTCGTAGTTGTCACTGACAGGATTGTAAGGGTGAGGTCTCTGGAGGGTTTCTAGTTAAGCGGATTGCGATGTAGTGCAGTCGCCTCGTATTTACATCAGCTGATCCCGTATGAGAGAAGTCGGTGCGGGTAATTTCGATTAGGGTTAACGACGAGCTAAGGAGGGCTGGTGTAGACGATCCAGATCATCACCCAGTCACCCAAGCAGCCAGCTATCTCCAGTACAAGCTCAAGGTGTTCTCCCTTCTCACGTTATCCGTCTTATCTTGTTGGGCAAGCGTAGATCTAGATAAGGGGTTGCTCAATAGCTCTCGTCACCTCAGATACTGAGAATAAGGCTGCCTTTCAGATATCCCTCATGTCTAGGGGTGGCTTCATCTGTGAGGAGGATCGCGGGAGGGTGAGTGGGACCGTAACTGAGATTAGGATCGCGCTCGACGAATTCGAGATCTGTTTAGAGGTTTTTCAGTCAATTTTCGATCCGAGAAGGAGAATGCTGATGCCTGAGTCAAGGGAGAGCTGTACATCTATGAGAATCATGAATCAGTTACGTGAGTTCCCTTAAGGGAGCAACTTCAGCCAAGGTACGCGGTTGAAATCGGTATCAAATTATGCAAGTGTTCCTATCCCATGCTGCTTGCACGTGATGGCTACCTGAGCATCGCTGGGAGCGAGCCTGTAGGACTTGATCGCATGAACGAGCTCGTCCGGATCTTGATGATCTCTCAGGATGACTATATGGAAATCCTTCGTGAAGTCGTTCACCATCCTTATAGCCTTTTGAGGAAAGCCCCGCTTGGCTATTAGCTTTCGAAACGAGTACTTTCCCTTTACCCCATGTTCCGAGCGGGCGATCTTGGCACCCACAACGTAGAGTGATTCATTGTACACGATCATTGGCATGGCCGTGCCGGTCACGGCCCCCAGACGAACGATCCTCTCGGCTCTTTCGGTCAACTCGGTCTCGAATAGGAAGTGGTAAATCACGTTGGTGTCCAAGCACATCACTGCAGCTGGGCCTCCTCCTCGAGTTCTTCGAATTCCTTTACCGAGGACTTCCCCAGTACACCCCTGTACCTCCTGATGAGAGCGTCTATATCCTCCCCTAAGATGATCTCATACTCTCTACCTTCCTCCAGCTCCAACCTCTCGAGGGGTTTCAGGACGCCCTTCTCGTAGCGGACTCGTATGATCTTAGACATGCATCATCCCCTAGTACGATGCCGATGGAGTCTTAACCCTTACCCTCACTTCTATCATTGGGCGATTTCTAGATGATGAAGCGACCTAATTTCACCACCTTACAGCAGTAGCCGCTTCAAGGGACCCGGAATGAATCACATTAAGGGCGAGGTTTTGGACCTGCCTCATCACGACCTCCACGACTTCCTGAAGATGATCGCACGCTAACTAGAATGATAGGGGTCGGTAAATAAGCTAGGTTCAGTTCCTGCTTAGATCTCCTTTCATGTGATACTATATCCGTCGAGGCTCTAGCGAATAGATTTATTTGCCTCTAATCTCTCGTAGCGTTATGGCAGTCCGAGAGAGGCGAACCCATGGAAAATCTAGGACATCAAAGAGCGATCTTCTCGATAAACCCTCAAACTTGGTCCGGATTTCACTGCGGGAAGGTATCACCGACCTCCTCTCACTCCTAGAGGATGTTGAGAGCGCTCTAGATTCCGAGGATTTAACCGAACTTGAGAGACGGGGTTTTATCCTGACAAGGGAGTATCTAAAGGAAGCTACAATTCTTGAGCTCAGGGGACTTCCCAGAGCTTCCCTCATAGATAAGATCAGGGAGATAGCGTCTATTCTCGAGAAAATTGGGGATCTAAGAGAGGAAGGAGTTCAGGTCATCTCCCTTAACGATTTGATCGTAGTGGGTGAGGTGGATGGGAGGCCCGTCTACTCCATCAAGCGAGAAAAGGGAGATAGTCATGATAGATAAAAAACAAAGAAGGTCATCGTCGAGCGTAGGGGAGAACTGGAAATCCACTACTTTTACTGGGATCTGGATCTCTACAAGCCACTTCGGATAAACTATTCAAAGATCCAGCATGCCATCATGGACCTCAACGCTTATATCTCATTATTATGCATAGATGCATAGATGCCTAAGCGCACAACGGTCGTGCTGGAGGACGATGTGTACGAGAAGCTGGTAAAGGAGAGCATGAGGAGATATGGGACCCCTAGAGCGGTTTCGAAAGTGATAAACGCCATCTTGAGGAAGGCCCTCAGCCATACTGATGAAGTGATCGAACTGCTTTACTCAGAGAGGTACGCGAAAGTGGATCTAAAGGAGGTGGAGGAGTTAAGGAGGGAACTGAGTGAGGAGCTTGAGGAGAGATGATCTTGGACACCACGTATTTCCTCCCCCTAGCCGGTATTGATGTGAGCACGGATTTACTGGTGGCAGTAGTGGAGAACAGGGCTAAAATCGGACTGGAGGAAGTGGGGCTGAGCTCGATATCAATACTTGAGCTTCAAGCCAAGGCTAGAAAGCTAGATATTCCCCCTGAAAGGGTTGTCAGGGCGGTTCGAGCCATACTCGGGAGCTTCAGGGTCTTCCCCTTTTATAATGAGGACGTGGTCAGGGGTGCCCATTCCCTTAGGAGCTTGCTCCCAGACTACTTGGATGCGGTGATAGTGGCCACGGCCACCTCGGTAGGGGAGGATCTAGCGACAGAGGACTCTTTGATACACGAGAGCGCTCCTTTAATTGAAAGGGAGTATGGCATCAGGGTCTATAGGTACAAGGACCTTGTCCTATGAGCATCCCCCACATCACCAAAACGAGAAGGTGAACCAAATCAGATTGTGGCTCCCGAGGATACGAAGAAAGCATACGGGGAACCTGTGGAAGAAGGTGGGCTTCCTCCTGTCCAGACATAGGGAGTCCCTGTGGAAAGAGCTGAAATTTGAGCTTCTACATGGGACAGTACAGCAAGGTCCTTGACTACGGTCTTGAGGAGTTCTCCCAGCTGGGTTTGGTGAGAGGGGACGATAAGATTTCCCCGACCGATGAAGGATTGAGGGTCAGGCAAAAGCTCATAAAGGACGATGACAAGTTCTCGGAGATTCTAGGATTTTCGATAAGCGACATTATGAGGGAGGTAAAGGATCTGAAAGAACTGAGGAAGGCCCTCAGCGAAGAAGAGTTCCTGCTTCTCATATACAGGACTTCCCCCCCGAGTTCACCGTGAACTCAGCCATAAAGGACGAGCTAGAGAAGAAGAAAGAGGAGATAGCCGTAAATCTCTACGCTAAGGGGCTAGTGGCCTTCTCCTTATTATGGTTTCCGTTACGACCGTGATGTGGCCGCACAGCCCCTCTCTAAGTCTCACCGCCCTCAAAGTCGCAATCACCCTGTTCGGTATTTTGGGATCCTTGTGCCGTAAGAGGATGATCCTAGGAGGGTTTTGGGAGATCGCCAAGTGTCCGAAGTCCTTATCCATGGTGACGATTACCTTACCGTGATGCTTTGTCATCTCAATGATTTTAGCAGCCCCGCATCCCCTGAATTCCAGTAAGACGCTTTGCACGTTGAGGCCCTCCTTCCTGAGCAGCTCATAGACCCTTAGACCCACTCTCACCCAGTAGGGGCTTAAGGCTCCGTGTCAATCAGCACCCCCTCTCTCCCCAAGACCCTTGCTGCGTACAGCAGGGCGGCCTTCACGTCCTCTACACTTATTTTGTTATCCTCCGCTACTTCTTCGGGACTCATTCCAGCTGCTAGTAACTCTAAAACAGCATCTACTGTGATCCTAGTGCCTTTTATCACGGGCTTGCCGGTCATCACCTTTAGGTCGACCACGATCCTGCTGAGAAGCTCTTCCAACATATTCGCCTTTCCTGATTGAGTCTGAAGGTATAAAACCTTTCCGAGCGTCTCTCCAAGGAAAGAGGGTCCTACCCTTCCACTTCCCCTCGATCATCCTGACCAAAATCCTCTGGGACAATCTGTAGACCTGCTTGATCAGCGAGGCATCACCAGCCCCTCCTGCCACCGCCAAGGGAACTTGGCCTGGCCCATAGTCGGATATATCTTCTTAACGTCGTAAGATAAGGGTCAGAGCGATACCTTGGCGCGTGACCGGTAAGTGGCCCGCTTTCTCATCTTTATATATTCACACATTACATACACACATATGAAGAACATATCCTTGAGGGATGAGGTTTACGAGGAGCTATCGAGATTGAAGAGGGAGGGGGAGTCCTTTTCTGACGTGATACTCAGGCTTCTCAGGAGGAACAGGGAAAGATCACTTGAAATCCTGAAGAGATATGCTGGGAAGTTGAAAAGCTCAGATATCGAGGAGATAATCATGGAAGAGAGGAGGAGGTTCAGGGTGAGGGAGTTTGATCTTTGACACCTCCACTATCCTGCAGGTCCTGAAGGACGAGGGATTCGTCAGCAAGCTGGAGGAGATGGGGGTCGCGGAGATAGCTGTCACGTCGATAACTGCCTACGAATTGCTCAGAGGGGCAGCCTACCTGGCCAGGAGGGGAAGTGAGAGGGAGCTGAGGGTCATCATTCGCATGCTGTCCGAGCTACCCGTAGTACCTTTCACCTACGAGGATGCTAGGATCGCCTCCCTCCTGTGGTCGAAACTCAGGGAGAAGGGGGCCTTGGTGAACGATGCGGACATCTTAATAGCATCTATCTCACTGAGGCTCGGGGAAGTTCTGGTTTCGCTAGATGAGGACTTTCAGAGGATAAGAGAGGTGGAACCGGACTTGGAGCTGGTGATGCTGAGGCCTTAGACCGTTGTGAAGGATTAAATCTTCCGGTGATATGCACCAAGTATGTGGCTACATTAGGTGAAAGGGGCTTTTTAGCGGTTGACTCTCCGTATGGAAAAATTCCAAGGAACTATCACATAAAGACAGGAGAACTCTTGGCCTTGACGATCATCCGATCAGTCTTGGAACTCATAATATCGGGAGGGAGATGCTCTAGCTTTTCTCACGCGCTCGCGCGCGAGCAGTAGCCGCTTCGAGGGACCCGGAATGAATCACATTAAGGGCGAGGTTCTTCTTCAGGGATCTGCTGCTGGTAGGGTGAGGGTGAAAGCTTGTGAGGCCCACAGAAGGTATCCAAGGGGAGTAGTGGTACTAGAAGAGGACATACTGGAGCTCCTTCCGAAGTCAGAGGATAGCATTGAACAATGCTTTTAACGGGGACCGGCGCTGTCAACTCAAAGCTGTGGCTACGAGAGAAGTAGCTTATTTTCGTTGAAACTGAAGAGGGAACAGCTTTACCACAAAAATGGGCGGAACTGCAGCGGATTTAGTTCCGAGACCATGCAGACATCCTCAGACATCCCGCTAGCTCTAGATGAAACATACCCTGCTTCCTAAAAACCTCCATTATTACCATTAATCATATATCTCAACGGTTAGAGGCTCAATACATTAACATAAATTCTTATTATCCGTCCCTTTATGTATCTCTTGGACTGATCCTGCAATTAGACGGCAAGATCCCCAGTGCATTATTCCCACCAGCTTCATAGTGGGATTTATATATTAAGTGGGTATTTAATGAACGATGATCTCTAAGGTGGATGAGAAGGGCAGGATCCTCATACCTAAGAAAGTCAGGGACTCCGTAAACCTTTCAGAGGGTACTCTGGTTTCCATAAGCGTTGAGGGAAACGCTATCATCATAAGGAAGGCGGAATCTGCTGCTGACAGGTACTACGGGAGGTTCAAGGTTAAGAGGTGGCCTGAAGACTTGGATGAAGTGCTAAAGAAGGAAGTGGTTAGATGGAGCGATTGAGACGTTATTATGACGTGAACGTCTTCGTGTATTGGTTAGGGGGCCATCCAGAGCATGGTGAAAGGGCCAAGAAATGGATCAGGGAAGCTGAAGGTGGTAAGGTATACATATCGTCCCTAACCCCCTACGAGGTTGCTGTCGTGCTTGCTAGTATAGCCGATAAGACGATAAAGGATACTTCATTCGTAAGAGAGGTCCTGGAAGCAATTGGATCGATTAGAGGGTTGAGAATAGTCTCCCTAACTTGGAATGATTATGTTAAAGCGGCCAGATTCGTCGACAGCTACGATCTGGAGGACGCCCTCCACTTGGCAGTTGCTCTGAGGATGAAAGTTGATGAGATAGTCAGCAACGACAGGGACTTCGATAGGGGTCCATTGAGGAGGGTTTTCTAGTTTTCGCGCGCGAGTTCGTAGCTCACGTGGAACTGTTGATACGTTCCTTCCCTCCCACCTCGGCCCAGTTCTAGTTAAATACGGCTGGATCTCTCAACCCAGCCTGAGAGTGAAAGTAAGAGGCCTGATAATGAAGGTTCGCTCCAGCGAAGTGAAATACCCCTCTTTCTTCCCTTCAGTACGCTTGGAGCTACGAATCCGCCTTGATGATCTTCCTGAATTGGCTGAAGCACACTCTACCGGAGGTTACTCCTCACTGATCCCTCGAATGGTGCTAGCAACTCCTGCTATGCAGTGAGCCCCTAGGGATATCCAATCGCGCGCTAAAAGGCAGGAGGTAGGTCCTGATGGATAGGAGCTCCCTGATGAACCTCTTGAAGGAGGTAGTATCGAGGTTCGCCGTAGAGGAAGTGCGGTTTATGCCATCGGTGGAACCGCACTGACTCTGCTCTCTGGTTGAAGCCTTGAAATGCCTAGCAAAAGGGTCAGGTTCCTCAAATTACTCCGCACAGGTGAGATACTCGAGATAAAGGAATATATGCTTTCGGATACCATGGGGAGATTGATATTCTTCCTTGCGGCGATCGAGACTAACAGGAAATCGCTAGTGCTGATGGAGGAACCGGAGGCCCACGAATTCCCCTTCTACACCAAGTTCTTGGCGGAGAGGCTGGCCATGGAGGAGTCCAACTCTTATATGATCACCACCGCGCGCGATAACCCCTACTTCTTGGAGACGATCGTGGATAAGGTACCTGACGAGGATCTCGCCATCTACGTGGTCAGAAATGAGGGCGGCGTGAGCGAGTTCAGGAGTGTGAGAGCTTCGGAGATCAGGGAACTCATTGCTGAGGGAGCTGACATCTTCATGGAGATCGGGGCCTTGGAATAGACCTTCAGACCGTCATGCGTCGTTAAGCGTCCAAATCATCGGATGATTTACGATTGAGCAGACAGAAAATTCCCACATAGAGTTAATATCGCATTACTTGGGCCCTAAGTGGAGGTTCGAATGACGGGGGCCGATAATGTTAGGCGCATCGTGATTGAAGTCCCGGAGATCCTCCGGGAGGACCTGAAGGTTGCCAAGAGGCTCGCAGGAAGGAGGGTCTAGGAGCGCTAACGATGGGCTGATCGTGATCTCGAATTCCAGCGTGATCATAGCCCTCGCTAGGGCATGACGATTGGATCTCCTCGAGAGAATATTTCGCGAAGTTCTAGTTCCGGAAGCTGTATGAAATGAAATTAGCATAAAGGGCAAACCCGGAAGCGAGAAGATTGTGAAAGCGGCTTCATTCGCGTAGAGAGGGCACGCAACAGGAGACTCGTTTCCTTACTTGAGGATCTCGTTGATGCGCGCGAGCGCGATTTCCATCTTCCCTCTCATATTCTCCCCTGTCTCCTCTATTTACCCTCAGATGCGAACAGTACTGCGCGAATCCTTCACGAAGTCATTTCTAGGGAAATTCCAGTGCCTGTGGATTTGGTAATCATCTGGTAGAATCCGCCTAGTACTTTCCCTCTTCGAGGATTTGAATGCTGTTATTACTAAGATGCGCTCATCTTCCACTCTATAAACAACCACGAGTACCTTAACTCCCATATCCTTTAATGCTCTAACTACTTCCCCCCTGATTAAGCCATCAGGAGATCTTATGCACTTCTCTACTTCTTCCCTGCTTATTCCCCTTTGAGCCATCCTCTCCAAGGCGTGAAGCGTATATCTTATCCTTTCCCTCAAATTTTCACCACACTCTCCACTCCTTCTCTGATTATCTTATCTAGGTCCACTCCTGACCTAGAGAAGTTGATTATCTCCAATCCGACTATCTCGCCTCTCTCATCCAGATCCACGACTATTCCCTCATTCAACTCGATGGAATCCGAAACCTTACCTTCCCTCAGCCTTATGTATAGAGCGTCAGCCACCCTATCGTATGATACTCTCAATTCTTCCATCAATTCTCACTCGTCAGCATGGGATAATAAAGTCTTCACCAGATCTTCAAACCGACGTCCCTCTCTAAGATTTGGAAGGTATTAGGAGAGGTGAGGATGCTAACCTTCCTACCGCTTAGAAGCAATGGATGCTTCCTACATCTTTTGGGGAGGGGCTTTCTCCGACTTCATAGGCGCCCCCTCAAATCGCGCAAGTCAGATCTAGTCATGGATGCGTTGATGCCATAGTCCTGAGCGAAGCGCGGGATCCAAGTTGGCTCGGGGGAGTTCCTCCCCTCGGACTCCCTGAGGATAGTCCTGAAGACTGTGGGTATGGATATGGATCGGTGAGGGCTGTCTTGCAGAGGAAGCGTCCATTCAACTTGCCCTGAATCATGTGAATAGCTGGGAGTTCAAGTCGTGAGGAGAGAGCCTCATCCCCGATCTCGGAGACCCAGGGGTCCGTGACAACCCTATGGTCTGAGGAAGGTGGCCCTTGAGACTCATAAGGGATTGTTGTGCGTCATAGACTGCTCTTAATCGCACCTTCATGTCCTAGTCAAGCGGCCATTCATCGAGCGATTTTGGAGTTTGAGATAGTGAGGATAGCTGTGGTCTGTTAGAGTTTAGATTAGCCATTTATGAGTTCAAGCCTTATCCTGACGGAGGTATCATCTAAGTTATCCACGTTCGCGCCGCACGCGCGATTGAGAGCCCAACTGAAACTTCTCGTGATGGTGTACTATCACCTCGTGTTTATAACAATCCATACAAAGAGTAAGTACGAGGAGTATGAGCATCACGATAAGGGTGGACGACGAGCTGAGGAGGAAGATGAAGGAAATCAAGATAAACTGGTCTGAATACATTAGAGAGGCCATAAGGAGGAGAATAGAGCTTGAGGAGAGGAAGAAGGCAGCTGAAAAGCTGCTAAACGATCTGAAAGAGGGGAAGAGGAGGGTACCATCTGGGTTCGTGAACGAGGCGATAAGGGAGGGAAGGGAGCGTTGAGGTACGTGGTGGACGCTTCCGTCGCGGCGCGCTTCATCCTCAACGAGGAGCTGTCGGATAAGGCCGCCAAGGTACTGGAGGACTTCCTGTCGGGGAAGGTAGAGCTCTTGGCTCCCAGCTTGGTAGTCTATGAAGTGGGGAATACGCTCTGGAAGGCTGTAAGGAGGGGTTTGGTGAGCGAGAAGGAAGCTCTGGAGTCCTTTGCGGAGTTCCTCAAGCTGGGATTGTGGAGGGAGCTCGAGGTGGGGGAGGAGCTTGAGGCGCTGAGGTGGGGATCGAGGAACGATTCAACCTACTACGATTCGGCTTACGTGGTAATGGCAGGTTCTGAAGGAGCTGTACTGCTCACTGCCGACGATAGGTTGGAGGAGAAAGCCAAGACCACGGTGAGGGTGCTTCACCTGAGGGATTATGATGGATGGAAGGCCTAACTCGGGAGCATCTTATAATGACCGTATCGTGCGGGTGCCATGGAAGCGAGCCGTTCACTTCATCTCTTAGCACTATCACCAGTACCTCGGAGGCCCTCTTCTTTCCCCTCAGGTACTCACTTACCTCACCCAGATCCAGAAACAGATTATCCCCGTACTTCCTTACCGCCTCCTCCTGCTCCAGCAACTCGACTTTCTCGGCAGTCCCTTCCCCCACTCTCTTTCTTATGTTACCGGAAGCATGGAACAGGAGCTTGGAGCCCTTCTCGAGGTTCCTATAGACTGCCGGAGGCTTAAGGAAGACATTCCCTCCTTCCTCGAAGACCCCAGGACTCTGAATCGCGCATATATCCCTTGGCCATTATGGATTAACCCAAGGCCCCTATTGACTATCCAAGAGATCTTTCAAGATCGACTGCTTTACATCTCTCAGCCCGCTAATCTCCACTCGTTCGTAAGCCAGCCACTCCCGTCCCTACAGCATTTCTCAAGATCCTGCTCTTCCCATGTTGCTTTCCCCTCATAGGCGATGGGAAAGCCATATTGGAGTTCATTATTAGGCAGTTTCCCCTTCTAGATCCATTCACGCCAGTCTCGTTCCGCATTTTATGCAGAATTTGGCATCTCCCCTGTTCACATGACCGCAATTCGGGCAGATCTTCCCGTGAACCTCCCCTGCATAGCCAGGGATATCGCTTAGGGGGCCTCCTATCACCACGATTCCCTTCCCCCCGTCCAAGATGTCCATGGCCACCGAGGAGCTTCCCAGCTCGTATATGGCGATCGTCCTCAGGTCGGGGTCATCTGACTCGGGGTCCGCTGTGATCGATATTATCCTGATCCTGTCGGGGGAGCCTAGGGCAAGGGCCGCCGGGAGGAACTCCTCAGATATGGAGAGGGAATTCCCGTGGGATATGAGCACTCCCTTCTCGACGAGGGATCTGAGCACCTTTTTCACGTCCTTCACCTTGAGTTTCGGGGCTCTCTTACCACCTATCAGGATTATCTGGGCGTTCAGGGGGATGTGAGATCCCACCTCAACCCTTTTCTGCACATCGTCTGCGGTGAATGGCGCCAGACCGGGAACATCGTAGCTGTATATGTCCATGGTAAGTATGAGGAAGAGGACCATTAGCTCCCTTCCATCCAAGAGGATTGGCCTCATGACGGAGGTGGGGCGGTCAAGGAGGTTGAGCTCCGATCTTTCAGCCCAGATGAACTCGTTCCCTATCCTGAGAAGGAAAGTCCCCTCTCCTGCTACATAGGACTCCCTGCTCATGGTTCCACCCTCGAAGTCTACGGTGAAGACATCAGCCATCAGCTTCGGTTTTGATAAGGTCCTTATGAGGCTTGCAACCTCCTCGAGCCTTCCTTCACTGATCAGCCCTCTGCTGGAGAGGCCCTCGACCCCCTCCCTCGCCCTCCGGAAGGACCCCCACACGGAGAGGAGGAGCCAAGGGCTCTCATTCAAAGCGGCGAAGGCAGCCGCCAACTCTTCATTCGTGAGTCTCATCGGATCACCTCATCCCTAGGGCCTCCTCCATGCTCTTCCTCACCCTCGCTATCCTCTCGTCGGTCCAACCCCTAGCCTTCAGCTTTCTTACATAGTCGGGATCGTTCAGCATGGAAAGGTGCTTCTTTATCGAGGAGTGATTGGCATATCCCTCGCTCCAGTCCGAGTACTGGTTGCCGTAGTAGGCATCTGCCATGGATCTTATCCCCTTGCTAACGAAGTCCTCCGTATCCTGAATCGCCCTGGCCACGGACACCCTGCCGTTGGTCGCGTACCCTATCACGGCATCTGGGAGACCTATGACCGGGTTCTTGGTCACGGTGTATATTATGACCTGTTCGCCAAAGGCCTTCATGGCTCCTAGGGCCCTTCCCATGATCGGATGGTCCTTCACGAAGTCCTTATTCTCATCGATGTATTTGTTGTAGCTCTTCACCCCGTCATATGTGGAAAGGCCTATGGAGGCCGCCCCGATGTACTTCGAGGCGAATTTTGAGGCACTTCTGACCTTATTAGCTAAGTTCTTAATAGTCTTGTATTTCTTGGGAAGGTTAACTGCCCTTCTACCTAGTCTCTTGAGCTTCTTATACTTCTTTGGGTCCCAGAAACCTCCTCCGTCCTTACCCCCTCCCCTTAACACGCTTTGCCTCACGCTCTTTCCATTCCTGAATTCCCTGAACTTTTTCACTATTCTCTTCCTCTCAGCGTTCTTCCAACTATCTGCACCCATTCTAATTCCCTTATCCAGCCCCTTCTCTGAGGAATAGGCGCCAGCCTGGCTCACTACGTCCGTCACGGGCTTCGTCTTTCCGGCCCACTTGTTGGCATCCTCCACGGATTGCGTGAACTGGTCAAGGGAGGATTTCTCATCTCCCCTCTCCTCCTTGTTTTTCCTCCTTCCCTTAGCCTTCTTGGCAATTGCAACACCTGCTGCCGCGGATACCCCGACTATAACCGCTCCAGTGACATCATCGGAGTTATTCGTACTGGATTCATTTCCCTCTGTAGCAGGATTACTTTCATCTGCTCCAAACTTACTCCCATTTGGGTTTACCAAACTGGCCTTCACTACAGGCCCACCGTAGGGACCCCAAGCCCCCCTGTTATTCCCATCGTCATAGTAAATCCTGTACTCATAAGTCCCAGGAGTGGCGTTCACGAATGTCATGTTCCAGCTGGCAGTTCCCTCTCCCATTACCTGAAGGGCGTCGAAGCACTGCCATCCAGCGTCTAGGACGTGTATGCAGAGCTGAACCATCACAGGATCATTATCTGGGTCGGTGAGGCTTACAGAATAATTATAGACCTGGTTTCCCGTTCCCTCCCTAGGGAAAACCCAAGTTGAGATGAGCTGAGGATCGGAGTTATTTCCAGGAGTGGAAGCCCCCTCTGTTGTGGTTACTACGTCTGTGGGCGGAGCCGTAATCTGTCCGCACTTGCCATTTTCGAAGAGCGTGTGAAACTTCTCATAATAAGCGTTTTCCTTTTGGTAGTATGAGGCTACGGCCTCCTTATCGCAACCCCCTTGGCACAGGCACTTGAGCCGGAGATACTTGTAGTGATAGTGCTCCGCCAAGTACTTGTAACAGGGGTACTGTGAGGACATCTCTTCAGCCTTCTGATATGAGTCGTAGATGTTATCAAGGTTCTGGGAACTACACTTGTCTGGAGGTACGCCCGTCAATGTGCCAGGGTTTTCAGGCAGTGGGGGTGGGCCTGTAAAGGTCGAGTTCTGAGGGTCCGCCTTAATGGCGAGGGGCTGAATAAACATGGCGAGAACTATGAAAGCCAGAAGGAGAGATTTATAAAACATCCAAATCAACAGCCCTACTTTACCATTTCCTTCTGAGAGCATCATAAAAAACATTGGGGCTGGATCTGCATTGCGCGATATGTGAGTCTTCCAATCGATTGAGTCGATAAAGAGGAGAGCATAGCCCTCGACGACAATAGAGAGAGGGAGATTGTGGGGAATTTAGCTAGAGGAGTCGTGCACAGAGAACGCTCGCATCAACCGCGTAACTCCTTCCGTTCACCTATCTTCCCTCCAACCTCTTCATCCTCTCCTCCTCCCTCCTCAGCTTCCTCAGGTCCTCTAGCATCCTCTTCCTCCTGTCATCACTCATCGGATTTCTGAGAAACCAGTATCATAGCTTCCCCAAGGAGTTAATCATCTCCAAATAGAGTATATAGTTGAAGTAGTTTCTGATCGATCTATCAAATTCGAATAGTTTACGGACCATATCGGTGTAAATATCTAGATAGTAATCCAATAGCCAGGAAATTATTTCAACGAACTCCTTATTGAAGGCGATCTCCAGTTCCTCATCGCTAGGACCTCTTCCTCTTCCTTTGTAAAACCTCAATACACCGTTATCATAGAGGTAATAGATGACATAGTTACATTGACCTCTAAGGATGTCTTTAGGGAGATCGGCCAAATCATCTATGACGGCGAAGATAGAGAAACCATACCTTAACTTATCATTTATCGATAAGTAGTTTCTGTATCCCAGATCCGCGGATAGACCAGCTATCGCCGCAAATATCTCTTCAATGGGAAGCCGGGCTTTGTCTAATATCCATTCAGGCGAGAGGTGCTCACTTGAGGGGGAGCACCTGCTAGATATTTTGAAATATTTGATAGATTTAATAGCTTTGTTTGTAAATATTCGAGCGTAAAATTCATTTCTTGATTTAATTAACCTCCTAATAGTTATTATAGTCCCTAATATGTTCCCTAGCATATCGTTTGAGATGATCCTCAGGCTCTCCTCCCACTCCATGCCCTCTACCAATATGTCTAAAACCTCACTCTTACCTGATTCATCCGCAATCCAGTCCACTAGCAGATTCTTAGCTGCTAAGCTAGCGGAGATTTCACCACTTAACCTAACCAGAGATTCATCCATGCCAAGTAACTTGGAGAAAGCTTCACCTATACAGTAAAAAAGCCTAGATGTGTTCAACGCTCGGGATTTTAAGTTTGAGCGCGATAGTAATGGTGATAACCTTGAGAAGAGGCTGCTCCTCCCAATCTTACCGATACTCGGAGGTATGAGGATCTCACTTATTCCAGTGAACCTCCCTATTACTCTCTCTAGTCTTCTCCCTAGAATCCGCCTAGTTTCTTTGGCGTATCTTTTAGTACCGTGAATCCGAATCATAGTCAGCTCTCCCTCATCTTACCATAACGGAGGGCGATCATTGCGAAGAATGAGAAAAACGCCACGTTGGCTCCAACTAGGACTGAAGTGCTGAGGAATGTTCTACCCCATAGCACCAAATTTAGTAATTCCGCCAAGTAAGTGGTCGGCATCGCGAGGGAGACAGGTCTTACAATTTCAGGTATCCGTGACCAAGGTATATAGACCGGAGAGAGGAATATCATCAAGGCCCAGATCATATCTACTATGACATCTGAGCTCCTGGGATCTCTTAGCCTAAAGCCCAATGAGAACCCTAGGAAGCTGAGAGAGAGGGCACCAAAAACTAGGATCATTAAAGAGAGTATAAAAGATATCACCGTTAGATTCAGTCCGAAGATCAGGGTCGATGCAAGCATGAACATGAGGAAAGGTATGAGGCTTGAGGGCAAAGTTGACAGGGCGGTACCCAATATATAGGCATAGGGGGAGATGGGAGAGGTAGAAAAGAGGGTGAAGGAACCCTTTATCTTATCATAAGCAACACTTTTGCCAACAGTTGCTACAGCGGGATACACTAGCGAGTAGACCATGGATCCCAAGAGTATTCTCTCAGTCATCTCCATGCCCATCATCCAGAACAGAAGCGACAGGACGATCGGTATGAAAAATGAAGTTCCCAAGTAGAGGGTGGGCTGATTTCTTATCCAGCTTGACCTTATCTTTACAATCACTAAGGTGTCCCTGAGGAGCTTAACCAATCAGGTCACCTCCCACCAGCTGGACATAAGCATCTTCGAGTGAAGCCTCCTTGAACGTGAAGACGAATCCTCTTTTGAGAATGGAATCCCTGATTTCCTTAAGGAGGTCGAAGTCTATCTCCTCCAGTCCGAGCTTGAGAGTGTAGTCATCGAAGTAAACGATCTTCCCGTAATTCACGAAGATGGAAGGATCTATGTTCCTCCCCTTCACGATGACATAAGCTTTGAGCTTCAGGAGCGACTTGAAATCCGCCGGTCTGCCTTTGTGGACTATCTTTCCTTTATTGAGAATAGCTACTTCATCAGACACGGTCTCTGCCTCATCCACGTAATGGGTAGTGAGCAGGATCGTTCTTCCTTCCCCCCTAAGCTCCTCCATCTTCCTCCAAAACCTCCTTCTGGTGATTGGATCCATGCCTACAGTGGGTTCATCGAGTATCAGTAGTTTGGGCTTCGTGGCTATGGCAGTGGCCACTAGCACTCTTTGCTTTAATCCTCCGGAGAGCTCCATAACCAGTCTGTCCCTGTAATCTTCTAGATCCATAGTCTCTAGGGCGTAAGAGACCGCCGAATTTACATCCTCCACCCCTCTGAGTTGGGAGAAGTACCTAATGTGCTCTTCTACCCTGAGCTCTGGTATGGGGAGACCAGCCTGAGGCACGACCCCTATGAGCTTCCTCACTTCCATAGGATTCTCAACGACATTTATCGAGAAGACCTCGATCTCTCCGCTCGTCGGTAGGAGTTCGGTGTAGATCTGGCGGAGTAAGGTTGTTTTACCAGCTCCGTTCGGTCCTAGAATAGTGAAGATTATCCCCTTTCTTACTGTTAGATTGATTGAATCGTTCGCCACAACTCCATTACTGTAGATCTTGGTTAAATTTCTACAGACTACTGCCACCACCAGAGGCCCACCTCCTCATGCCTTCCACGACCTTCCTCCGTTCCCCAACATTATTAGAAAGTCTCTTTAAAAATCCATGAATTATTTCTACCTCTTTTCGTATCACATCGCAATACTCATCGCTAAACTGGTAGGGATCCCTCCCATCTAAAACGTTTGATGCCAAGCATATCTTTGGGCATTCTCTCACGAAAGCGCAGCCGGCGCACCGAGGATCCATGAGTTTGTTACCCATCCTCCTCAAAACTCTCTGGACATTTCTCAAGAACTCTTCGCGACTATTCAAATCTTCCAGGTTACCTATCCTGAACTCCTCTAGTCCGACGAAGCCTTGACAAGGGTATATATCACCCTCGGGTGTAACAGCCACTAAGCTCCTCCCAGCGTCGCACTGTCTGATGCTGGGATTGAGGACCGCTCTGATGAGAGACACCGTCCCTGAATAGAGTGGCGGTTCACTTGAAAGTAACCTCTCCAGCTCAACTTTCAGTAGTTCTATCTTGTTCCTAAAGTACATCGAGACATCTGGTTTCAATTCATTAACTCCTTCAACAACATGGAGTACCACGTCATCGAAGCCGAGATTTCTGAGGAATTCTACGGTACGAAGGAGGCCGGACTCGAGGGTATGCTTGGTTACTGTTACTTCAGCCACTATCCTTCTAATTTTATTATTAACCCTCATTTTGACTAGTTTTTTTACATTACTAACGATTCTGTCAAAGGTAGGATTGCCAAGAATATCCTTTCTTTGGTTGTCGTGTACCACCTGAGGTCCATCTATGCTCACAGTTACTTCCACATTCTCTATTTTACCCAGAACCTCTAGGAATTTTTTACTGAAATAATACCCGTTTGTAGAAATAGAAAGAGCAATTTTCCTAGATTTTGTTAATTGATTGACTTTCTTGTGTATGCAGTAGATTATTTCGGGGAACATGGAGGGCTCTCCACCGAAGATATGGAAATACAGCACATCCCTAGCGAGCAGTCCCATGTTCTCGAAGAGGTGTAAACTTTTTTCAACTACTTCACAGCTCATAACTGTTTTTCCTAATATCGCCTTATTTGATAATATATTTAGATTTTCATTCCCATAATAACAATATGTACACCTCATGTTACACAAGTAAGTAATTACAAACACTACTTTCTTTATTAAGACGGTACTACTTGTCCGCTCAAAAGCGGTCAGAGATCTCTCGCTCTCTATCATAAATTCACCCCTATCTCAACTACCTTAATAATTCAATACATAAAATTTAATTATGAAAGCATAATCTAAATGGAAGAAAGATAATAGATTGAGGTAGAGATCGTAGGGAGACATCCCTCACTCATCTCTCACTTGTCCCGCAGGCCCAGAGCCCACATCCAGGGAGCTCCTCGGGGATAACTTCTTTTAACTCCTTCAGCTCCTCTATCCTTTTACTAGTTCCCTTTTCCACCAACGGACTCACCTCCCCAAGACCTCTGCCACTTAGCAACTCAAGGTATTCTTTAAGCTTTAAAATTTCAGAAATATTGTTACTGTGTATAATTCTAGAATTAAATTCTACCTTCTCTCCAATTACAGATTTTATAAATGAGTATATTATTAAAAATTTGATACCCTTATCTGTAATACAATATTCTCTTTCTATTTTTTCTATTAAGCCTAAAGATAATAATCTATCCACATAGTACTTGGTGAGATTATATGAAAGGTTCGCTTTGTACATTATTTTTGTTATGGACTGCGTTTTTTCTGATAGAATGCCTAGTATATCTGCTATAATGTCTAATTCGCTTCTTCTTTTCCTCTCGAACACTTCAACTACCCGAAGTGCTGAACACAGACCAAAAATATAAAAAGTGACTAGACATTGACGACCCCACCCTTGATCCACGAATAATCTATGCATAGATGGGGCGTTCTTCACCTCACCGCCTAGGGAGCAACAACTTACCTATCACGCTCGCCGTCAGACCATAGAGAGGTGTAGATAGTATAATCGCCAGAAACAGTACTAGGGACACCCAAACGTACTCGAGTCCTCTGGTGAGTGGAGAGATCGCAACTAATAGGAATATCGCATTGCTCAGTACTGTATCGATCTTCACCTTATTCATGGTGATGGCTCTGATCTTCCCTGAGGTCTTCTTAACCAGGGTAGGCAGAAATGCGGCATTGTAGTCGGAAGTAGGTCCTCTGACTAGAACCGTGGAGGTGAGCACTAGGAAGTTAGCAATGCCGAAGATTAGAGCGGTACTGTTGTATCGGGATAGGTATCCGCTTACTATCACGGCGAGAGCATTCGCGGATGGGCCCATCAAGGCGGCAATCGAGGCTCTAGTCCTCGATGCAGCACTATCACATATCTTCACGTATAGAAACCTCTTGAAAATTCCCCTTCCTCCCCCTACCCCTATCTTAGGCTGGAGATTCAAGGCTCTGCCTGCCACATAATGAGAGAGTTCATGGAGTATGTAGGAAGTCAATACCGAGAAGATCAGCAGCGGTAGCACCGTTCTAGGCTCAATAGATGGGAGTCCTTCCAACAGGAATAGGATGAAATGTAGGAAAAATAAAGCAACTACCACTACATTGGATATTCCATATATCAAAATCCATCCTCGATTGAATGGCCTCATAGGTATCCATTTTCGCGTATATGTAATTATTTTTAAATTTATGAACTTTTTTTCTATAATTATTTTCTAAAATTACTCATTACGAAGAAGCTATATCAAGGATTTATGCAAGAACATTTCTTTCCCTGAAGATCCCTTCCAATATAAATGGAAGATCTGTCCTGCATGCTCTTCCTCCTGATCAGTTCGTTCCACTGCCCATCTTTGGAGCTGCTTGGGAGCATAGCTGAGAATGAGGTCTCCTTTGAGCTCTACTTTGTATATTACTTGATCCTCCTGACCCTAGTGTTCCTGATCAGCTGAATCGTGGGGATCTTTGATAAGATCCACAGGTCTGGTCGGGGTTCCCACAACCTTTATTTCTTATAGTTCCCATTCACTCTGTAGGGTTTTCTCTGATCCGATCCCTACTAGGGAAGAGTAATTAGATGCGAGCTGGATGGGAACATTGGCTCACACGACCACGAGTGGTAGAGATACCTCGATGCTCGGGGTCCTCGGAGGGAAGTGAACGCTCAACCAGTAGAGACCTTTTCCCACATCATTCAGCTTCACAGATGCTTCGATCTCGAGTTTCCTCCTTGGGATCAGTTTCCTCCTCCCTCCATCGATAACACGTCCCTCAACCTTCAAGAAGTTCACCAATATCCTTGCGTCGGATCCGACCTTCACATCGGGTGAGTCAGGTGTCGGGAGGGTGTAGGAGATCTCAACCTCTCCTAAGCACGCTATCGACACCTTCAGCAGTAGGGTAGCACCATCCCTCACCACCAGCCCGTCCAAAGAGGCCCTCATCCTCAGATAGGCGGTGGAGCTCTCCTCCCAGTTCACCCACTCAACTCCTCTAACTATGGAGATGATATGGTCCAGGAGCTTGGTAAGAGCCCTTATCTCACTAGGCAGCTCCACCTCAGAGGCCCATTCATCCACCCAAGCGAACCTCTCACCCCTTCTCGGATATATCACCTCGTGGTGGAGGAAATCCACAGCTCCCAGCCTTGGGCTCACCTCGGAGAAGCCCCGCTTGGAGACCAAGTTAAGGATCATTTCCAAGGCGGATACCGTGTCCCCATCCACCCTGCCTCTGATCTCCTCACCATCCCTCCTGTAGATCCCAGTACTATCCGAGTAAACGATCAAGTTCTCGATTAATCCGGAGATACCTCCTCTCCTGTAGTAGACCAAGAGAGGGGGCTGTCTCAACGAGGTAGGGAGAGCAGTAAGGCTCACCGCCAGCACCGCTGGGGCGATCGTTCCAATCTCCATCCATCTCGATGATTCCAAGGGTGATTTAAAAGAAGCTCCATCTAGCCTCGCAGGGTCTGTACTCCATCGGTCAGGCCTTGGAATCATGGGGTTCATCGGCGCGATATCAATCACCAGGGATTGCGATCCCTCTTACGAATGACTAAAAAGCTAAGGATCCAATAAAGGGGGTGGATCCGTTGTGGACCGTGGGGAGAGGTGATACCCTCAAACTCGGCAGAACCAAGATATCGCTAGAAGATGATAGATTGACCCTACAGGACGATTATGTGACGAGAAACATCCACACTCACGCCGAAGAGGTGGAGGTCCGGCCTAATCCACCGGTGAACGTTCCCTCCAAGGTGACGGACTACCTCATGATAAGGATGGAGGAGAGTCTAATCCCACTAGACGGACAAGAACTATGGATTTCAGCCCCGTACGATCTTGATATCTCTTTAAATGGAAAGATAATCGGCTTTCTTTCTCCCTTCAGGGTGAAGTACTCCCTCTATGGCCCCACGACGGAGGGAATAGTCTGCAGGTACCACGAGAGCCCCACCTCAGAAGCCCCTCTGAGGGGAATAGATGCCAAGGTAAAGGTTGTCTTCAAAGTGAGGAACCCGAGAGAGGTGGACAGGATCGTAATACCTGTGAATGAGTTGGACATATTCTTCAAGGATGGGATCCTCTACTACGAGGTGGTGGAGGTTACCGTCGGCGACGACCTCTACGTTGAGATGAAGAATGAGCCTCCAGTGGATGCTGACCTGGTGTACCCTCCCGTCAAGTCCGTTGACCTGATCAGGAGGATAGCCAGCGGTTACAGGATGGTGTGGTGACATGCAATCTCTCGATTCCCTGCTGCCCTACATGGGAGTCCTCTTGGGTGTGATTGGCACGCTAATTGTGGCGTTCCTGCTTAGGAGGTTCCTTAACAGGGTCCTGCCCAAGTATATGACCGCCACGGTCTATAAGCCCCTCACCAGTCTGATATTCTATACAGTAATCTTCTTCGGGGTTGTCTCGTCACTCGCACCCCTCAACATAGACCTATCAGGACTTCTGATAGCTGGGGGGTACGTTAGGGATTGCCGTGGCCTTTGCCAGCAGGACCGTGTTCGCGAACTTCCTGAGCGGGGTCTTCATATACTTGGACAGGCCGCTCAGACTTGGAGATGCGATAAGGGTCGAGGGAGTGGTGGAGGGAATCGTGAAGGAGATAGGGATCTTCTCCACTAAGATCATGTCGTGGGACGGCCACTTGGTGAGGATACCCAACGAGAAGCTCTTCTCCAGCCCCATAGTGAACTTCTCCGCCATGCCCGTCAGGAGGATAAGCATACCCATCGGCATTTCATACTCCTCGGATCTGGAGGTAGCCAAAGAGGCTTTGATCAGGTTATTTGATCAGCACCCGTTCGTGCTGGCTGAGCCAGCGCCGGAGGTGCTCGTTCAGGAGTATGGGGATAGTGCGGTGGTGCTGAATTTCAGATGTTGGGCACCCACGAGTCAGTGGTGGTCGACCAAGGTCTGGCTGCTTTCTAAGGTCAAGGAGGCGCTTGAGGAAGCGGGAGTGGAGATACCCTTCCCGCAGAGGGTGGTGTGGCTTAAGAGGAGTGAAGAGAACGGTTGATTTGGATAAGGGCAGCGGAGCCTCAGAAACATATATAAGCTCAGTAAAGCACCCTCAGGTCCCTTACCCCTATCTTCACGCTGTACAGGTATCCCTTGAGCACCTCGACGGGTTCGAAGGCTTCCAGTTCGTCGTTGATCCCTCCTCCCAGCTTCACCGTCCCCCCTTCCCTCGACAATCCTCCCATACTGGACTTCGGGCACGAATTCGACCATGTCATCCACATTCAGCGGTTTTATATACCTCCTGAGGAGCCAATTACCGAAATCGTCTAGGGGAAGCTCGCTCACCTCCTTCTCAGGTTCCACCACGAGCTTCATGAGCCCGTACCCGGCCCTATAAGCTAGACCCCCGTACTTCTCTGGCTTGAACAGGTCGTGGAATCTAGTCATCTCTATGTGGGCTATCTTCTTGGGAAAGCCCGCTACCAACCCCCTGACCAGGGAAACGTCGCTGTCCACGTACATGAAAGGGCAGTATGCGTAACTCCTCCCCTTCCAGTCCACCCTGACGAAGATCGCTGCCTCTCTATATTGAAGCAGGCCCGGAGCTTCGTAGTTAAGCTCCTGAGCATTGGGGCTGAAGGAGACTATGTCGGCTACGTAGAACCACAGATCATCCCTAGGTTTCGCCCCTTCTGGAACCATATCCCTTAGCTTGACAGGATTTCCCTTGGCGTGGACCCCAATTGCATCGAAGACATAGTACCAAGGGCCGTCAGGGACCAGAGCGGATCTACCCGAAGGAGTGAGAGGAGAGGTCCAAGGCATATGTAACCTCGTATCGCTTCTTTAAAACGATCCTTCTCACTTGGAGCCAGAATTTCGGAGGAAGTTCATCTATTGTACTGGACCGTCCTGTGAATGCTGTGCCTAGTTCCTGAATGTGATGCTGGCAGGGAGGTTCATGGGAAGTGGGAGTATCCCACAGGTTAGGGGTCTATTCCCTTCTCCTCAGCCCATTTGATCAGCGATAATGCGAGCTTTTCTATGTCCTTGTAGAGCTTACCCTCCAAGATTCTTCTCACGATTTCGAGGTCCACAAATGAGTATTGGTGGACCACGACATTCCTGAATCCTATGATCCTCCTGAACAGTTCAGCTTCAGGATCACTCAGGCAGCCCTCCCGCTTGAGGATCTGGGGGATCTCTGAGTAACTCGAGGGGACGGCAGCCCCTGCCTCCGAGGTTATATGAGCCGCCAGATCTATGAGGGCCTGAGACGCTACTTGAAGTGCGTGTAGAGCCGCTAACAGGAGAAACTTATCCTCTAAAATAGCGGTTCCGTGTCTCTGAATCCCCTCATCCAGTAATTCCGTGCTCTCCTTGATGATTCTCAAGAGTCCCTCGTTTCTCACCTCAGACTCCTCCCCACGGCCTCTAAGAACTTCCTCCTAAGGTCTAATTTCTCCCTGAAGACGAGATAGTCCAAGTATTGGGAGAGTATCCTTCTCTTATACTCGCTGCAGAACTGGGGATCCGAGCAGTAGAGGAGGATCCCCCTGACCACAGCGTTGTACAGGAGGGGGAGGGAGTTCGCGTGATTCAGGAGCAGCACGTCAACCCGATCCTCAGTTACACCTAGGGAGCGGGTCACGATCTCCAAGATGTCGGCCACGAGTAACAGCTCATCCGCTCCCTCCTCTGGGAGGACCGCCACATCCACATCGCTGAGGGGCGTGGTCTTACCCTCAGCTATGGAGCCAAATAGGGAAATGAATCTAACACCCCTGAGCCTGGATAGCTCCTTCCTCAACTTCTCAACGGCTAGTCCCTTCGAAGGCATGATCCGTGATTTTAGAATCGCCTGCCTTTTTAGTGATGCGCGGACATCGCGCGGTCCCTTGTAACTGGGAGGATCCACCTTGGGAGCGTTCAGATCTTTCGATTATCGACCGAAGCCCCGCGAGCTGAAGAATGAGATCGGCGAGAGGGAAAGACCGCGGGATCCTTATTTATCCCACTACCTCCACCTTGAACTCAGGCTCCACCTCCTTTATGAGGAGGAAGTGCTTATCCCTAGTGAGGAGCTTCAGATCCCTCCTTATGCATATCGCTGCGATGAGCACATCTATGGCCGGAACTGGTTTACCGATCTCCCTCAGTTTCACCATTATCTCTATAGACTTCAAGAAGCCCTCTCTCTTAGGAAAGAGGATCCTGCTTCCTTTGGAAGCTAGGGGGTACTCTATTATGCTGAATATTGTCGTAAGCCCCCTCTTTCCCTCTATGAGTAGACTTGTGTCCAAGACCTCCATGCCCCCTCACCTGTAATTTCTGAGCGATACGACCTTCTCCGAGAACTTCTTCCACTCTAACTTCTCGATTTTCTCCCTCACCTCCTCTGAGAGCTCTTCCAATATCTCCTCTCCCGAAACCTCATCCTCCAGTTCCATCAGGTACCTCCTTATGGCTCTCCTGGCCACCTCGCTCCACTTGATCTCGGGGTGTCTCCTCATCCTCTCCAGCAGATCCTCAGGGATACTGAGTGTAATATGTGGCATATGGAAAATACATAGATTAGGGATAAAAAGTATTGTAAGTCAAGTAACCGGTTCCCGTGATCAACAGGTCCCGGCTGGGGTTCGATCAGCTTGGCTGCCCCCGCACGAGCCCGGAGTTAGTCCTGGGGGTGCCTGCGAAGTCATCTAGGAGATCGGACGCGTAGCTGTACTACCTCACCTAAGGATTCCCGGGGATACTAGCCAGATCAGCGACCAGCCGCCTTCCTCCTCCTTCTCTAGACAGAGAGCACCTCCAGAGGATAGTTTCACGAATTCGAGCTGACCTCCGGTGAGCAGCAGACCAGCAAGCCTGCTCAAGTGGGGTAGATGGCCCACCAGCATAACATCCTCCTTCATTCCCTTCAAACGCTCCGCCCATTTGGAAGGATCAGCCAGTGGATCAAGTCCGCCTACCTCCCTGACCCGGACTCCCAGCTCGGAGGCTATTATTTCAGCGGTTTCTTTTGCCCTCGTCTTACCGCTGTGGAGCACCTCCTCCACACGAACCCCTATCTCTGATAGGAATCCGGCGATCTTTCTAGCCTCCTCTGCTCCCTTCTCGGTGAGATGCCTCTCAGGATCCTCCTCCTTCTTTTTGGCCTCACCGTGCCTCACCAGATACACCCTCATCTGCACTCCCTTCATGATCGGAATTTACAGGTGATATACCTTCCTTCCCTCCATCCCGTCCTCACTCACCCTCTCTACTTATATGACCTCAAAGCACTTACTCCCTGTGATAAGGCTCGTGGGAGTCTCTCCTCGCGAGGCCCTTCCTGTAATCGAATTAGTCGAGAGGACCAGCCGGGAGGTTACAGTGGAAAGATTCAATCTCGTCGTGGTAAGGGGAGGGGAGAACCTCAGGGAGGTGCTCGGTGATTACTGGACTCCGGAATCGTCTGATTTCTACGCTCTACACATAGCCTTGGAGAGCCCCACCATCGTGGTCAGGTTGGATGTGCCGAAGGATCTGCTAACCGCCTCCGTATACCACGAGCTGGGTCATGCGAAATTGCACGGTCATAGGAGATACTACGAGATATCCGTGCCGAGAGACGATCTTCCCTTGAGGAACGCGGCCCCAAAGGTGCTTTACCTGCTGTCGATAGCGGTGAAGGACTACGAGGTCTCGAGCTACCTGGCTAAGAGGGGCCTAGCCCATACTCAGTGGCCCCTAGTGAAGGAGATGCTTCCCTTAGACCCCCTTCCGTGGGAGGAACTCAGACGGAATAAGTTGGCCAGCGCCTTGGCGCTCGCGGCCCAGCTGAAACCGATTTTCTTTTCCCTTCCGCTCCTAAGCGAGGACCCCGTTCGCGACCTCTCGGGTGCTCCGGAGGAGTTCTTGGAATGGGCCATTAAAATGGCTGAGAAGTTGGGTAAGGACACGATCCAGAACGTGAGGCTGGTTGCCCGATCCTTCTCACACTTCCTCAACTCGTTCGTCAGGTGAAGGCTCAGTTGTATATATATCGAACCCCCGCTGGGGAATTTGGTGAACTCGCTAGCTCTGGTCGCCTTCACGGTGTTGGCCTTCACCGGCTCCCTCGCTACGAGGATGCTGACTCCAGCCCTATCCTTCTTCCTTAGGGAAGGGTTGAGGTCTTCCTTCTTGGGAGTGTCGACGCTCACCGCCGGTTACATGCTAGGTCGATCCCTGACGGCCTACTTCAGCGGGAGGATGGGAAGGAGGTGGAGGCACCTCCCCTCTCTATGCCTGATCCTCAACGCCCTTTTGATCCTACTCTATCCCCTAGCCAGAAGGTGGTATGAGGTCGCGGGACTGAGCTTCCTTCAGGGCAGTCTGATGGGCCTCACCTGGCCCTTCATCCAGTACTTGGTGATGGCCTCAGCCAGCGAGGGGAGGACTGGAATGGCTGTATCCGTCTACTTCTTCGTCGGATCCATCGCTGGTCCCGCCGGCGATGCGGTCTACGGGGCCCTTTTCAGCACCTCCCCCGTGACCAGCGTAGTACTAGCTTCCCTCTCGCTCTACATTCTCTCCTCTCTTCTGGCCTATCTGGGATCCCTAAAAGTTCGAGTGAAGGAATTGGGGAAGGAGGAGGTGAGTGACAGGGGAGATGTTCGCTGGCTACTAATCCTAGGGTTCGGGATGGGTGGCATGGCCAGCGTCGTGGGCTCCTCAATAATCTACGTTCTCCTTAGGGAGCGGTTCTCTCGGTAAGGGAACCGTGGCTCTTCTGCTGAGCCTGATAGGGGGCCTGCCGGTGGGATCCAAGCTGATCTCCGGCTATGCCTTGGACGAGGTCGGAGCTGACATGACTCTGAAGTCCCTTATCGCCCTCCTGGTAATTGGGACGCTTCTTTCAGGGGTGAGGAGTTTACCTCTCTTCCTCGCCGGCCTAGCCGTCATCTCCGTTGTCGTTGGAGCGTTCATACCCGTATCTAGGGCCCTCGCATATGCCTTCCCCGATCCGGCATCGGTGGTGGGGAAGTTGAACTCCCTAGGAAACATCGGAACGGTCATCGGCCTCCTTATGATCGGTGCTGGCATGGACCTCCTTCCTCCTCCGGGTTTGTAGTGGACCTCTCCACTCATAGTCTTCCTTGGACCATTCACCCTCATGGTAATCGTGTCAACCTTGGGGCTCCTTTCGAGCCTCAAGGGAGGTGATTGGGTCGAAGAGCGGTTTTTCGCTTAGATAAAGGATATTCAAGGGTTCACGCGCGATGGAGGTGGAAGGCCCCCCGCTGACTGCTGTGGTGAGGAGACGGTCGCAATGCTAGTCACGGTTATAGCTTTGAGCTTGTAAAGGAGGTAAGGTACGCCCCCGATCGGGCGGGGGCTATGGCTCAGAGCCATTCTGACCTCCTAAAGCAATCTAAATTAACTTAAGTGTCTGTGGAATGGGTGAGGCGGGAACTGGTCGGTAAGACAGCATTCCTCCTATTCCTTTCCCAATAAGCGGCTATAATCAGGAAGGCGATGGCAGGCGGTAGGATGTAGTACCTTCCACTCAGCAAGGCCACGACCAGTCCGGTGATGGCAAGGCTCACAAGTAGATCCCTAGATTCCCTCCAGTTAGCGTAAATCGATCTCAGAGCGTTGTATAGAGAGGCGTACAGCAGCACCCCTACAGTCGCATGGAGGAGGGGATGGATGTGACCAGCAAGGCCGAAGAAGGCTACTATTAGGAAGAGGGGCGCGAATAGGTATAGCCTCCCCGTGGGAAATCGCAGCCCCTCCCAGATCATGGGTCTGTCGTCCTGCAACCTGAACAGCAGGATGACCATCAGGGACATAACTAGGGAGAGTATGTAATAAGGAAAAAGAGCGGTCTGTAAGTGTCCTCCGATAGATTGAACAACAATGTGACTCCAGCGACGGCGGCCATCATGTAGCTCAGGGGCATCTCCCCCGTCAGGGACCCGTCGGGATATATGGAGTCGACCAACATCACTGGCACTAGCACGCTGTAAATACTGTGGAAGAAAGTCAGGTATAGGGCCCAGTTCCAGTTCACTCCCATTATCCTTCCGTATGAGGAGAACAGATCCAATTTCGCCTGACTGTCGCTGTAGAAGGTGTTCACGGCCAAGCCCTCCATGAGAACTCCCTCGAGCATTCCCAGAAACATGAGTGAGTGGTAACCCAACCCCTTCCTGCGAACATACTCCCTCAGAATGAGGGCAGGGAAGCCGTACAGGATCACTAGAACGAGCAGGTTGAGAGGATTCGCAAGCTCTCAGAGGGGAGTGCTCCCAGTTAACAACTCCGGAGTCGTGGGGGAGAGTAGAAGGAGCGTGATCAGTTTGCGTTTCCGATGGTTATGACTCATATCATCTATCTGGAGGCTCCCCAGGCGCTCCTAAAACTTTCCCGTGGTCCGGTTTGACTACAGTAGTGAGAGTACTGTCACGCCTCGACGCTTTGCGGATGTCGATCCTTCAAAGTTATATTGACCCTTTTGCTGGCACCGTGGTGATTGCTATGCCAGTGATGAGAATCTGGCATGGGAGGGTCCCCATCGACAAGGCGGACAACTACGAGAGGTTCCTAGTGGAGAGGGCAGTCCCCGATTACTCTTCCGTTGAGGGCCTGCTCAAGCTGTACTTCACCAGGAGAGATGAAGGTGATGTGGCCCACTTCCTGCTCGTGACTATATGGGATTCGATGGATTCCATGAGGAAGTTCGCCGGAGACGATCCCAAAGTTGCCAAGTACTATCCGGAAGATGACGAGTTTCTGCTCGAGAAGGAGGAGCATGTCCAGATATACCGCATATTCTACGAGGGTTGATGCTTCCTGTGCGTTTTAAGGAGGAGCCAGCTCCTAATCACGATATCGCGCGTACCTTCACTACTCCTTGAATATCACCCTAGGAACCCGGCCGATAGCTCCCATGTCAACTCTATTATCTGAAAATTTTATTATTTGGAAGCTTATTAATTTGTTCAGTAGGAAGACTAAGTGATCATGATGAGCGGTAAGGTCGCCTTCATCATGATCGCTGTTGGTGTCCTGATACTGATTTACGCCGGGTATCTCTACCTTCAGAGTTCTCAGGAGGGAGGCCAAGGGCCTACATCAACCACTCAGGTAACTGGGACTAAAGCGAGGCCGAAACCTAAGCAGAAGCAGAAACCGGGAAAGAAGGCTAGAGGACCTAGTGGCACGGAAACCAAATCAACGACCACGCAAGTGACTAAGAGGCCTAGAACTTCGGTTAGATCCTCAAGTACTTCTACTTCAATTACTCCCAAGAGAGAAACCCCTTCATATGAGACCGGGATATTTCGCTACGCTTGGTTGAAGTACGAAGTAGTTGTGAGGGGGAACCGGATCAAGTACACCCTAGAGAACCTAGGTGAAGATCGGGTGGATGGTAAGGAATGCTACCATCAAAGTATATCAGTAGAAGGGCCCCAGACCAGTAAAATGGAGATCTGGTATGATAAGAGCACAGGAAAGTGCGTTAAGGCCGCAATAGAAATACCTGGAATGGGAAAGAGAGATTTTCCATGCTCTCAAGCTTCCCAGATACCGGTGAGTGGGGAGGGAATGAGATACATCGGAGAGGAGAGGGTCTCCGTACCTGCGGGCACCTTCGACTGTTGGGTATTCCAAGGATCGAATTACAAGGCTTGGATCTCTAAGGAGGGGCTACTGGTTAAGTGGATTTCCGGTGAATCTGAGGGCGTCCTTATCGGATACGGGTGATCTCACTGTGCCTGTAGGCCCTCTCCGCTCTAGACTTGCCTCTTGCTGCTTGATCGTGCTGTTCCTCCCCCTGCTACTAATTACGTGCAACGCAATGGCTGCTGGATCCCTCACCATAGCTCCAGTGGCCGATTCGAGCATAATTCACGGAAGGGATAACCGAGGAAATGTGCTAGACGGGAGGAACTGCGGGAGCGACTCCACCTTGTTCCTAGGGAAAACGTGGGAGCTGAACTTGGGGAGTTCGAGCAGCATGAACTTGCTCTACGTCGGGAGGGTTGTTTTGAACTTCCTCCTCACCTCGGTACCTGCCCCGTTGGTAGGGCTGAGCTCGTTCTAAGGGCAAAGGAGGGCAGGAATATCATGGTGAGGGTTTATCCCCTGAAGAAGGGGTTTGTTGAGGCGGAAGTCACTTGGGAGAGGGCTAGGAAGGGTGACCCTTGGAGAGGAGGCGAGTATGATACCTCTGACCAGCTAGATCACAAGTACTACTCCGAATTGAGGGATGGGGAAGAGGTGAGGCTCGATGTCACCGAATGGGTCAGATCCAATTGGATGAGCATACCTAACGGCCTCATACTCGACTCTGGAGGATCGAGTGGTTACGCCCGCTTCTACAGCAAGGAATCCACTTACCCGCCTAGGATAGAAGTGACTTGCACCTCCCTCTCTGTGCCTAGAGCTCCCCTTCCAATCACGACCAGTGCAACGGGTTCAACCACTATCGTGACCTCCTCGCCATCGACCACTACGGCCACATCGCCCACCTCACCCCTCACAACCTCCACCCCGACGACCTCCGGTCCGCCCACCGCTTCGACGGAATTCCATCTCAGGGTCCGTCCGACCTACCTGCAGCTGGTGAGGGGATCCGAGGGAAGGGTGCTCGTTGATGTGGTCTCCACCTCGCCAATGAGGGTGAATCCTAGGGCGATATGTCCGCCCGTAATTCAGTGCTCACTCTCCATGACTGGCGGTACAGCTCCGTTCTCATCAAACCTCACGATAGGCAGCAAGGGGGCCGGGGAGGGGAGCTACGAGATAAGAATTATCGGAGAGTCGTCAACAGAAAGGAGGGAGAGAACTGTGAGGGTGAAGGTGGTCAGCGCTTCGAGCCCCTACTTCACCCTAGAGGTTTCTCCATCCCTCGTGGAAGTCGAACCGGGAGATGACGTGATCCTCAAAGTCAATGTCATCCGGTTGGGCGGGTTCAGGGATATTGTGAGGTTGGAGGTGAAGCCCAAGGTGGCGAGCATCGATCCACCTGCAGGGGTCCCACCGTTCGAGTCAATCGTCAGGTTCAAGGTGCCCGAGGAAGCGAGGCCCGGTCTATTAGTTGTGAAGGTGGTGGGGAGGAGCGGGGAGATCACCGTAGGAGACGAGGTATCCGTCGTCATCAAGAAAGAAGGGAGCGAGCGATCGAAGACAACCCGAAGTATCGCTACCCAAGAATCGGTTCGCGGTGAGGAAACTCCAAAGATCCCTGTCAGCACCACTCAAGGAAGAGGGATAAGCCCCGCCGTCAGTCCTAAGATCACGACTCAGGAAGGAACGACGGGCAGAGGGGTGGTGATGGATAGGACCTACCTATGGGGGCTTGCCCTAGCGGGGGTTCTGATACTGCTGCTGGGGATGCTCTTACTGGTGAAGTACAGGAGATCCGGCAACCAATCGACGTGAGCGTGTGAAGGAGATCAGGAACGATATCTTGGTGGGTGCCACGACCATAACAGCTGGTTAAAGTCGGTTCCCCCCCCCCCCCAGGGGGGGATGTGTTCGTGGCCTCTTCGAAACCTCTCGAGATTTCTTGGAATGGGCCGTAGAGATAGCAGGCGTATGTGTAGGGTGCTGTCGGTAATGCGCGGTTGATGACCGTATCCTTCTCCTGTTTCCTCAACTTGTTCATCTACCGATAGTCTGCGAGCTAGCGAGGCCTGTTAAACCCCCTATAGTGGTTGAGATGATCTTTATTGAGAGCGTTGGGATATGGAGTCAGAGGCGCTCTAAGCCCTCCCTGTCATGAATCGCACAACCAATCAATCGGGAAGACAATGTGTGGGTTTCCTCATCACGCTGTGGTTAATAACGACTGGACAGGCAGTCGGAGTTTCCACCCACAACTTGGTCCCGGCCTTGGGATACCCTGCGAGAGGTATATAGATCGCGCGCGGTTTTATGTAAGAAGGATCGATGGGGGTCAAGACTAGCTTCGTCATTCCAGAGGACCTCTACAAGGAGTTGAAGAGGCGGGCCCTGGAGGAGGGTAGGAGCATGAAGGACGTACTTATAGATGCTCTCCTGAACTATCTGAGCTCGGGCACTTCTGGTGACAGGAAGAGGAAAGAACTAGTGGATCTAATCCTGAGACCCGTGGAAGGCGCGGGCCCCGATGATCTGATGGAATACGGGTATGAGGATCTCGGTGATTGAATTGAGGGCTTTCGTGGACACTGAACTCTGGAGTTTCGCCAAGAAGAGACCTGTGAGACATAGATTCAAATCAGATGAGGAGTTTAATTTAGCCATGGAGATCCATAGGAGGGCAGTGGAGTTCTTCAGGAGATATTCCCATCCCTCCACGTTTACATCTCCCACCATCAGCTGATTGAGATATTCCACGTAATGGCGTTTCGGGGGCTTAGAGTACCATTATGGGAGGCTTTAGCCATCGTAGAGCGAATACTGGAGGATAAATCCATTGTCAAGGTGTCCATAACTGCTGATGTGATCAGAGAAGCTCTAAAGGAGAGTCCTGAGACCCGAATCCACGTGTGGGATTTCCTCTGCTTCTTGCCGGTCAGGAAATTTGTGGACATCGCGTACTCATCGGATCCCCACTTCAGGGTCATAGGGGAAAGGTACGGCATAGAGGTGGTCAACCCAGTCGGCCGGTGGATAGGTCCGTGAAGCGGCGGGTAGCGGATATTGGTGAACTCCTTGACCTAGAATCCCAATCTATAGTTCCGCCATATGCTTCGGAACCCTAGCACTGCAGCGTCGCTGGAGTTCATTAAATGGAGGAGCCGCGGGTGGATCCCTGTTCGCTCGACTCTCGAGTATCCCCCAAGGTCGCATTAGCTTACCGCGCGATCATCAGAAGTATACACTTACCTTCTCTCGTGGAATGGAGATGAGGCGCGCATGCGAACTATTGAGCTAAATATATTTATGTATGTCTGATCATTAATCCGAGGGCAGCTCTGCAACCCTAGCGCTGGCGGGGAAGTGGGAGATTGAGCAGGCTAGCGCTTATCCTTCTGATCCTCTTTGCCTTTGGACTAGCTTTCCTAATTCTCATCGAATACCACCATCAAAAACACATCAGTACCAGTTCGGCTGTGACCAGTCCTACATCCAGATTGGCTGGGACCGTTTCCGGAACGCGGACCCGTAGTCGAGAAGACATAACGGAGGCCGTATCGAAGATCCCCCACATCTACCACAAGCCCTCCAACTGGAACGGGAGGTGCATAGTCTTCGTCCACGGACTGGGAGGTAGTAAAGAGAAGTGGTCTAAAGATATGGAGGCCTTCGAAAAGGAAGGGTTTCGGTGGATAAGGCCGAGCTACTCCTAGCGGCGGCCAATCTGAGCTACGTCAAGGAGCATGGAAAGGTGGGAAGGGCGTCTCTTCCCCAAGACGAAGGGGAACTCAGGCAAATAGACCCCCTGTACTTTCTGCCTAAGTACGAGGGAGCTGTGCACTTCCACTGCGGGAAGCACGATGATCTGCTCACTCCAGAGGCCTGTGAATTCGCCTATGAGGCCGCGACATCAGCTAAGGAGAGGGAGATCTTCTGGCACGACACAGGTCACAGGATGCCCCTAGAGGAGTACTTTGAGGAAGCTCTAGATTTCTTCACGTCAGGAGGTGGCCGAGGAGTCGCGCCCAGCTCGCTCTTGGACATTGTGGAAATCCCCGAGACGTGCGGTAACGGGGTTTGCGACGCTTCTGAGTCTTGGGAGTCCTGCCCCTTCGACTGCAGGAGAGAGGTCCTCCTCGTGGGCTTCCAACTCCACCTAGAGGAGATAGTGAAGGTAGAGATTGATGGGGGTGATGAAGAGGCTCTACTACGACCAAGATGAGGGGATCTTCAACCTTTACGCCGATTCCCTAGACGCGCTAGCCAGGAAGTTCGAGGAGCATGGGGCCAAGCTCTCCATACAGCCGGAGAAGAACTTCGCCTGAGGAGATGTGAAGTTCAAGAGATACATCCTGAGGGAGCTGAAGGACAGAGGCCATGGGATAGGGGTGCAGAGCCATCTAGGTCATCACATGAGGGGGCTAGAATTGAACACGGATGAAGCAAGGCTTCAATACAACAGGGAGGTAAAGGAGTCCGTCACAGAGGCGTTAGGGGAGGAACCGACGAATCTAGGCGCTGGATTCGACTTGGAGAACGTGAACCTACTTGGCGTTTGCGAGGGGTGCCTAGGGTTCACGAGCATGACCTCAGTGGAAAAGCCTTACTACAAGACCACCCACCGATCGCCAGAGTGGCTGCATCCTTGGATCCTCCCTCCCGTGTCCATGCTCGACCTCCGCAATGATGAGTGGTTGAGGCACGATCCATTGGGCTCCATTGTCTACCTCCCAAGGTGGTACCTCAGTCAGGAGTTCGAGGTGGATTGCAGGAGGAACCCTAGGTGCTTCAATTCAGCTACGGAGAGCCTCATGAAAGCCCTAGCTGAAATGGATGCCGAGCACATCAACGTTTGGTGGGCAAGCTCCCACCTGTACCAGACGGGAACGGGCGAGGAGCTCGGGAGGGTCCTTCAAGCTTACGAGAAGTGGTTCACCGATGTGGTAGATCCCCTTGTCAGGCAAGGGAAGGTTATTTGGATGACCTTCGACGAGATGGCCGAGGTTTACCTGAAGTGGGAGAAGGCGAGGCAGAGGTACGAGAGGATCAGGGGAGGAGTAGGAGCAAAGCGGATCCCGACGAGCCCCAGTACTACTTTTACTTCGCGGTGAATGTGAACGATTATTACGACCCCGACATGTGCGCCGAGACCTTAAACAGGCTCCTAGATATTCAAAGAGGAGTATGGGGTTAGGGTGGACTTCTACTTCACGGGGCCTGTGCTAAGGGCCCTGCAGGAGACCCATCCCGAGGCCATCGAGAGGATTAAGGAGCTGGATGTTGGCTTGAACTACCACATGAGGATATCGTGAACATGTATAGGAGAGGTTCCTCGCCGCCATTAGACGATAAAAACCCTGAGGACCAGCTTCCGAGAAGTGGAGTCGTAAAAAATTCCGTCAGTACTCGGAGTCTTGGAACCATATCCTCCTTATTCCAGTCCTGTCGAAATCAGTATCATCGCTGGCGATCGCATCCAGTTCGTGGAGTTTTACTGTAGCAGCATGTATGGCGTCTGAGTACTTCAGCCCGTAAGTCCTCTCATAATAGCGACCAGCGGAGTAAAGCTCGCTAGTCATGTAAATCTCCTCAACGAATGGCATCATCCTCTCCCGGAATCTGCGAAGGTCGCTCAGAGATAACAGCCGGATGTAACGGGACGCCATGCAGCCCAGTTCTTCCCAAACCAATGTGTTAACATACAGGCTATGATCCCTCAGGAGACTCAGCCAAAAGTCATCTAGGGCTTTTTCCTCGCTTTCATCTGAGAGTCCAACTAGGAGATAGACGAGAAGATTGGAATCAATGAAAATATTCACGCTATCACCTCATTCCCAAGGATCGGACATCCTGTAATTAACCACTCCCCTTCCAGACACATCCTCCAGATCCACCTCGACCAAATCTTTGAGCCTTATTTCTCTCAAATGCAATCCCTTCTCCCTCATTCTCCTCCTGTACTTTCTAATCCAGTCCATCAATTCTCCGATACTAGAGTTTCCCCATATCATCATTACATTACTTTCGAGTCTCACGGAAACATAGTCGCCCTTTTTGATCCCGTATTCTTCCCTGAGATCACCCGGGAGGACTAATCTCCCCTCCAGATCCACCTTGAGCCTTATAACAGGGGTGGGCATGATGCATCCAGATCACAGGCGACCTCCCATCCTTAAGCCACTTAGTGCCTGATGTACGAACCTAGTAGCGCGCTCGTAGGAAGGTCCAGCCACAGCTTGAAATTCGGCGAGATTCAATTCCTAGTCGCGGAGCACCTTCAAAGCTTACGTTTGAGCATTCGTTCGTCGGGAAAGTAACTGTTAACCCTACCCTCGTTCACTAGCGGGGCATCTGAGCGCGATTCAAAATCTGGTGGAAGATTAGGGCGTTCGGTGATATGCGGAGAACATGGAATTGGCCATTCCTTGTGCCGGGTCAAAACTCATCGTTTAGGAAGTCCTGGAAGGGCTTCAGGAAGAAGACGAATAGAGCAACCACTGGTGCGATGATGGAGGCGAAGCCGCCAGCTATGGAGGGAAAGAGGGAGAACGTGGAGTAGATGATGCTGAAGTGGGTGATAGTGGGCAGGATGATGTTCCCCGTTTTCTCCCGCATTACCCCGAAGATCAGCCCTAGGAAGCACGCGGAAGCTGCTATCATGAGGGTCTGGGCGCTCACTCCGTATTTCCCAGTGAGGGGGTTGATGCCCGTCAGTACATGGGGCAGGCCGAAGTAGAGGATGGCAGTTATCAGGGTTCCCTGATGCCACGTACACCTGAATCCTAGCAAGCTTTCATACAGCCTCAGGAAGCCTCTCAGACTCAGCCTGAGTCTGGTACACCTGAATCCTAGCAAGCTTTCATACTCCCTCGTGAACACTTCGTTGAGCCTCGACTGAACATAACCCCTGAAGAACAGCTCCTCGGCGAACCCCACCATCACTAGGTAATGGAGGGCATCGGTCACCACCTTTGAGAGGCTGACCCTCCCCGGAGCTCCCAATCCGAGGGCTAGGCAGAGGTAGGCGACGGCTCCCCCTAGTCCGAGCATGATCAGCAGCACGTAGAGGCTCCACTTCAGCTCCTTCCAAGGGTTCCTCACGGAGAACCCGTAGCTTTTGGGTGAACCGTGAATAGCCACGCCCAGAAGGGCCAGGACTATCATCGCAACCTTGGGCAGCAGGTGACCCAGATTGAGGGCTGAGAGGTACCAAGCTATGAGGAAGAAGGCAGCCTCAAGGATTGCCGTTTCCAAGATAGCCGGGACCTTACCGCCGACCCGCTCATCCTCCCGAACCTCGTGCCCTGAGTTCATGCCGAGGCACCTCCGGGCTTTCACCATCTTATTTCCCCCCTTAATACTTAAGCTTGGACCCAATGGTGAGCTCCTGATCCAGATCCCCCTAACTACCGCTAGAATCTCCGATTTTTCTAGATCTCCATCGGTCCAAATCGTCCGAACCCTCAATTCCCTGATGCCGAATCCCTCTTATCACCATTCCACGCCCCTAGAGCTCCACGAATACGTAGTTACCTTCAATCCGCGCAAATCCGCCCGGTTCGGGTCACCTACGCCACAACCCCTCGCCGAATCCCAAAGGGAGATTACGGGAACTCGACCTACGTCCCGGCCCGGGTCAGGTACCTCACAAGGGTTCCGCCTATCTTCCTCCCATCAAACCCTTCGAAATCCCCGTCGAACGTGTAAAACTCACTGAACCTCCTGACCACGGCTGTAGCGAGTATCAGGGCATCTGCCTCGGGAAGATCCATTTTCCTCAACTCCGAGGCCTTCAGGCAGGTATTTTGGTCGAGAGGGATGACCCTGAAGAGCGAGTCCAAGTCCCTCTTAACATGGATGAACCTTCCTCCGACTCCGTAATTGAGGGAGAGGTGATAGAGCTCGTGGATCGTGATCACGGAGATCTCCTTGGCACCTTTAAGGCCCAGTACCTCTCTAGCTACCTCGAACCTGTCCTTCTCCCTCTGGAGAGGTACGCTGCGAGCACGTTGGTGTCGTAGAAGCTACCTGCCACCCTCCTTCCTCTCCCTATCCAGTTCCTCGGTCAGCCAGCTTACTGATCCCCCTCCCAGGATTGAGCGTTCCATCCAGCTCATCCAAGCCACCAGTCTTCTCCAAGATTATTTTCCTCTCCTCCACTCTCACCGAGAGGAGATCTCCTTCCTCTATCCCCAGTTCGTCGCTCACCTCCTTGAGGATCGTGATCTGCCTCTTCCTAGTAACCTTCACTATCATCACTACTATGATAAGTACTACTCCTTTAAGTTCTACACATCGAGAACCACCACAAGCCTCTATAAAGCATTCTCGGATCCTTCGATTTTTCTTTTCACCAACAGCTAAATTTCCATGAGGAATTTAAGATTTAAACGGTTTATGAAAGAACATCAATTTCTCGTCAGAATTCCCGAGCCACCCACTATAACGTCAACGAATTCGTTGTCTACGCTTCCTGTGTCCACGTACGTTCTAAAACAGGAGGGTACATCGTATGGAGGCAATGAGGTAAGCGAAAGAGAAGTGAGGGGAGACACTGGCTGTGGATGCACCTCTGGGATCAATCGGTAACCCTGATGATCCCCCCTACCCTATCGAAATCCCCGTCGAAGGAGTAGATCTCATGTATTCCCAGCCTCCTCATCACAGCGCAGGCTATCGCATCGCTGAACCCTATTCCCGCCTCTCTGGACAGCTCTATGGCCTTGAGGCAGTCTGACTTGGTTACTTCGATTATCCTAACGTTTGGCACGGTCACGAGGAACTCCTCCACCTCCCTCGCCTCATCTAAGGGGAGGTAGGATTCAAGTATGTTGGCAACCTCGGACAGTTGTACCACGGTGATCGCCACCTCCTCCCCTCCGTTAACCCTCTCTATGATGCCCTTAGCCTTCTCCTTGAGCTCTCTTTCATGAGGCTTGATCTTCCTCTTAGGTCTGAGGAAGGCATAGATGAAGACATTGGCGTCAATCAGCCTCAAGAAGTTCCCTCCTCACCGATTTCCAATCGGAGAGATCGGCCTTGAGTTCCACTTCTATCCTGTCAAAGAACTTCGTTAGATCGACCCGATACGGCCTCAGAATTATTGTATCACCCCTCATGATAACGAGGACCCTGCCTGATTTTAGCCTCTCCCTCCACTCCTTGGGGAGGACCACTCTTCCCTGCCTGTCTACCTTCTTTATTATTACCATCTCTTCCATTTTACCACTTACTGGAATTCACCATTGATAAACTTTTGGTGATTCGGATCCCTATCGCCTCCTGACCCAGTCCGCTTCGGGTCCATGAGAATCACCTAGTTAATCAGGAACTATCCTCAGTACTTAAGCCCGCTTAGATCTTCACTTGTCCCTCTCAAGGACTTGAGCGGAATCGAGCTCTCCCAAGGCAGAGTAGGCCCATAATACTTATGACCTCTGGATGAATTTTTGAACCCGAAGACCTAGCTTCCCATCCCTCAGGTAGCGAGACCGCGATGATAAACTCCTTGAGAGGGGGCAAGGAAATGCTCTCCTTGAGTACCACATCCTCCTCCAAGGCGTCCAAGATTACGATGGACGAGTGCATGGCATCCAGAGCAGCTTCTAGCGTGAAAGGGTGGACATCCACGGGCAAGTGAGCCTTCCTGAACTCCTTTGGAAGTCTCTTCAGCTCTTCAGGGTCTTCTTATAGCAGAAGGAGGTCGTAATTGCTTTCCGGTGTCGACCCCATCTGGCTCCTGATCTTAACATGAACGACTATGTGGGAGAGACTTGTGTTGAGGCTAGTCACCTGATAGGAGCCAAGAGCTTCCATGCGAGAATGGAGATACTCAAATGTTCCCTGGGTTATACCGAGGGCTGGAACCTTCTGGTCTCTGCAATTACGCTGGCAACAGCTACTTTGAATATCTGGAAGGGAGGGGCTAAGGGGAAGGATTTACTCTTAATGACACTGATCTTTGATCTTTCTAGGTATGATGATATGGGTAATGGACTAGGAAAAACGATAAAAAAGCAAGATAGAAAGACAACTTGTATATGAGACACTTGAGACATGAGGTTAACTGGAACTCTAAGGGAATATTCGCCGTTGTTTTTGTATTAGCGATTGTGCCCATACACTCAGTAAGAGGACTCCCCCAGCCTTACCCCATAATCCGTGTCGTGGCACTTTCTGGAGGGGAGGAATTCGCAGTGACTGAAAAAGCTCTAATCGTTGTTGATCTTTAGAGAGTGGAACTGAGGTACTTCCCAACTGGGCCCTATTCTTACTGTTTCTCCTCTTCTGGAGGAGTTGTGGAGCCGCCAGAAAATACAACGGTGGGGGGAGAGAACGACCAAGAAGTGTTATTGGGTGTGCTTTATCCTCCGGAGGAGGGGTTAGTTAGATTCAATGCATGCGTCCGTGAGCAGGAGGGATGGGAGTACTCGGTTAAGGGATTCGTTAAGAGGATCCAAGGAGGATATATAGTTGATACAAAATTTGAGGCGTGAAAACAAATGGATTGGTCAGATCTCCTGTTCAGGAGTGTTTTAGTGCCAGCTTTGACGTCTATCATAATAACGCTAGCATATGGAGTGATTTCGCATCATAGAAATCGTCGTTCTAATAGGCTGGAGTGATAAAACTGGTGTGACTCACTTCACTCTCTCTTCGCTCCTTATTTCTCTGCTTTCCTGACACTATTCACTTGAGAGTCTTACCATAATGGAAGGGGCTGCTGTATTTCATCCACCACGCTGGACCTTTTCCTCCACGGCTATTGTTAAACTTAGAACTTAACCATCCAAAAGCCTACAGACAACTTAAATCTGAGAGGAGGGTATGCTTGTGATGGACTGCGATAACTTCAGGCTCAGCGGGAGGGGGAGGGTCTTCTGGTACGGGGAAAGGGTGAGGTACTTCGCCCACCTGTGCAACGACTTCGAGGAGGATAGCGGCTGCAGGAAGTGGTTAAGCGACGAAGAGAACTGCGACATACATATAGAGGGATGGGTGAGGCTCCCGATCGAGCTTCCCAGAGAATGCTGGAGGTACGGGAGCTGGGTGCCCGGGCTCGTGGTGGTCTGCGGCTGTGCGTGCCCGGACGAGGGTTGCGGTTTGAGCACGTCCCTTGACTCGGAGGGAGAGCCCTTCAGGAAGTACAGCGACCTTCCATTCCTCCCCACTGGATCCTACTATCTGGATGCCGAGTACTGGGTGTGGAAGCACGGCAACTGCCTGATGTACGAGTGGGAGGCGCCTCACGTTTATCAGGCGGTCCTCACCAAGATATACTCAGCCAGGCCCTTCAGGGGCAGGAGGGGAAGGGGACCGAGACCTCCCAAGGGTGCGCTGTGATGTCTACGAGGACCAAGCTCCTGATCTTCGTGCTGCTGATCTTGGTTGCCTACGCGGTCATCTCTAGGCTCGGACCGGAAATAGGGCCGATACCCAATCCCGTCAAGACGGAGAAGTGTCTCAAGCTAAAGGGGAAGCCCGTACTCTTTGCTACAGGCTCCCTCTTGGTTGTGAACACGGATTCCCCTGGAGTTGACACGTACGCCCTTCGACCGGACGGCTCGATAGCTTGGAAGATGGAACTCCCCGGCAAGGCCACCTATTCCTCGTGGTGGAAGGATAGGGTCGCGATAGGCACGGATTCCGGGGCTTTAGTGGTTGTGGGGGAGGATGGCTCGGTCCTGGATAAGATGAAATTCAATGGAGAGGTCCAGTTCATCAAATGGAGCGACGACGGAAGGCTAGCGGTCGTAACCAGGATCATAACGCCTAAGGGAGAGGTGGCCACGCTTCAGCTCCCTTGGAAGGTCGAGCTGGGGGGCTATGCCACCTACATGGATTGGCTCGGCAGGTTCGTGCTCGTAGCTCTGGGAAACGGCAGCTCATCGTGGATCGAGCTAATCGGGATGGGCGGTCCCGTCCTGAAGAGGACCATGGAGGGCAGGGTGCTCGACGTTGCGGAGGCAGCGGCGATCTCCTTGGGTGATAAGGTTGTGGTTATGGACGCTCAAGGCAGGGAGAGCGAGATACCCTCTGCGGCATCTGTGGGCTGCTGGAGGAAGGGAAAGCTGTACCTAGGAGGGGCGGGGGGCCTCTACGTCTACGACGGATCCTTGAAGAAGCTGGTGAATGGGAGCGTGGTCGAGCTGAATTGTGAGAGGGGAGTCGGTGCCGCCATTCAGGTCAACGGCAGCTGGTCGATCTACATGGACGGGCAGATCTTCCGGCTGGACGGGAGACCCTACAACCTGCAGTGGAGTCCCGACGCGAGCAGACTCGCCTTCTCAATTCAGGGAGGGATGACCGGTATTGCTGGAAATGGACTGATCACCGTCAGGGGGCTCTTGGGAGGCTGGGTTGAGGACAGGGTGGCGGTGTATAGGGATGGGAACTTATGCTTAGTTCCCCCTTAAGAACGGCTTGACATCGCTCGAGTCAGCTTAGTTGCCCGGAAACGGTAGTTAGGGTACACCCCTGACCGTACAACCAGTTTCATTCAAATGGCTGGACCCCAATGATGGAAACGCCGATGCGTCAGTTAGTGGATTCAAGGTAAATGGAATTGAAGACTCACCTTCCCCGAACCCTTGGAAAGGTTCTAATGGCCTCCACAACTTAGTGAGCCGCATGGCACAGACTCCTCCGGCTGAGGGTCGGGAGGTTAGGTTTGGGGTGAGCGATTAAGCTATAGTATCATGGGATGACCCTTGTTCGCTTAAAGGGTCCTATAGTCACATCAATCCCAATTGATTTTCATGTTTTTGCTAGAATCGGTCAAATGCCTCCGTAAGCTATAGGCTATACCTTCACATCTTTTACATGTCTCAACCGACCGCCTACCTTCTTCAGGAGCTTTTCGTCGGCTGTGTAGCCTACACTGCCTAGCATCTCAGCTAAAGCAGCATATGAGGCGTCGTAAACAGTTATCCCCTTTCTCATGGCCAGTTCAACGGTCTTGCTGGCCAGCTCCCCTGAGAGCTCGAACAGGGTGATCTGAAAATCCTCCAGTATAGATGCGACTTTCTTCAGCTCGTCCTCCCCGAAGGCACCAGAGTACTTCAGGGCGTTCAATACCTCGTAGTGGAGGAGACTTGGAGCGGCTATGTCGAAAACCCCCGAGGAGTAAGCGTCCTTCAGCAGCCTAGCTTCCTCACTGTACTCCTCCTCAACGAACCACTTGACCACGACCGAGGCGTCTACGACGACTCTCTCCACTTCCTTATCTCCTCCACCGAGCTCCAGCCCTTCACCTCTCTTGATATGATCTCCGACCTGAGGGCAGCCTTCCTCACCTTCGTTAAGTCCTTACTGCGTCTTCTCTCCTCTTCCCTCCTTATAGTCTCCGCTATGGCCCTCCTGACTACCTCGCTCCAGTTTATGTGTTTAAGCTGGTCCATCTTCCTCTTGAGCTCCCTATCTATCCTGAAGCTCACGACCACGGACATCTCATGTAATGTAATACTACTGCTGTAATATAAGTATTACAGTCACTAGGCAGGGAGCTAACTAGCACCCGATGCAAGCATAGCAGTTAGCCCTACTTCGGATAAATTGCCTCGCTGCGTGATGTATCTGGAAGATGTAACCGGGAAGAAGTAGCGGGTAACAAACTACACCTACCCCCGGAAGCGGCGGTGATCTCTCTGGTTAAAAGGCAGCAAAGAAAATGGTTAATTCGGCCGGAGAAGACATTACTTCAAGGTGCAATGGAACTTATAGCGCAATGGCGCTATCCCTCGCTACTTGGCAGGATAGGAGCTCTTATAAGGTAATAGAGGGGGGAGCCTCGAATAAGATTTAATAGCTAGGGAGATCCAGATAGCTGCTAATTACTGATCATACCGTTCAAATCTTTGGGGGAATGAATTGGATCTTTTTCATATGCTGTTAATGATTCTCGTGCTATTTATCTCCTATCAGCTGATCGTTAGGTTCCTGTCCAAGGTCCTTAGGAGGAGGGTGCAAGTAATAGATCCGGCCATCTTCTCCAAGGTCTTGGACAGCCGATTCAGGAGAGCCCTTCAACCTCCTGAGAACGTGGTAATAAGGTCAGGCGTCAGGGAGGGAATGATCGCTCTGGATTTGGGATGCGGAGCTGGCACCTTCACAGTCCCCCTAGCCCGATTCGTAGGTCGTGAAGGTAAAGTCCTAGCTATGGACATAAATCCGGCCTTCTTGGAGGAACTCAAAAGAAAACTGGATAGCCCTCAACATTCGGATGTCCGGAACACTATAGACGTAATTTTAGCCTCAGCTCATGACCTGCCACTGGCAGATGGATCTGTGGATATCTGCCTCATGGTTACAGTCCTGCAAGAGATACCAGATAGAGTGAGAGCGCTCAGGGAGGTCTTCAGGGTCCTCAAACCGGGCGGCATATTAGCTGTGACCGAATTCCTCATAGACCCAGATTACGCCCTAAAGTCGACCACAGTGAGACTCAGGAGAGACCGGTTTCTAGTAGAGGACATAGCAGGTAGCTTCTGGGATTACACGGTCAAGTTCCGGAAGCCCGATCATACACGGCATGGTGTGGAGGAAAGGAAAGTTATAAAGCCGAGGACGGGCAACCACAAGCGTTATGTGCACGCGATCAAGTAAGAGTTCAAGTACCCACCCTCAGGAGAGATGAGATATGTTCAGGATAAGGGATCAGAGGGAGTGGGAGGACCTCGTCCGAAGGGGGCTCAGGGGCGAGGTTTGGGCCCTAGAGGTAGCGGCTGAAACATCTCTAAGTGTCATCTCGGATCCGAAGCTGCTCGGCAGGGAGGGAACCCTTTTCCTCTCCCATCTCGTGTGGCTGGCATACCACTGCGAGGACCTAGTGTCCTGGATAACCAAACCATCGTGCGGGAAGCTGAGGGAGGAGTTCTCCAAATTCGGAGTCGAACCTCGAAGGCGGATCCTACCAATAGACGACAGGATCTTGCTCAGGAGAATGTTCAATGCCGTGCCCGTCCTGTGGGCGGAGGATTCACCTTGACCGTCAGGAGTGAGGATGAGTGGCTGCCTGTCCTCCTCTCCATCTACCCACCCCTCAGTGAGAAAACCCCCACTCTGATCTACGGATCTCAGATACTGGCTGTGGTCGCGGGCATCGACGTCTCCAGCAAGGACATAGATCTGCTCGCCCCTAACATCACCCTCTCCATCATAGAGGAGGCTTACAGAGAGGCCACTGGCCTGGAGAAGATGAGGCTTGAGCTCCTCAAGACGGAGAGGGGCCGGGTGTTTACACTGTACTATCCGACCGATGAGAGACCCATTCCGGTGGAGATATTCACGACTACCCCCCTAGGGGATCCCCTCCCCACCTTCGAGGGTCACATAGTGGAGGTCAAGAGATGGGGGATATCGTTCCTGTCGCTGACTGTCGAAGCCTACGCAGTTCTGGAGGCGTTCAGGGGGGTGAGACCAGTGACTATCGAGAGATTCAGACGCGTTCAAGTGAACTGGAGATCCGCTAGGGAGTTAGCGGAGAGGCTCGGCATCCTTGAGGAGCTGGAGGTCCTAATGGAGGCTGCTGGTATCGATTCTACCGAGTAGCTTCCTCGTATGGACTTTTGCCAAAGGGAGAGCTCTCCCTGAGTGAGGAAAGAGTTGGCGGTCTACAGATCCGGAATTATCGGTTACTTAGATGTTTATGATGAATAAATTTTCATATGGTGCCGCGCGTTTGACCGGAGAGGATTTCACCAGTTGAGAGGAGCATCTCACCTCAGAGCCTCGTCACCGGCTGGAAGAGCCACCCGCTTCTCTCTACCGTCTCTATTATGGGGCCCCTGATCAGGTTCACATCGAAGTCGAACTCGTAAACCTTACCCCAGTCAGGGGGAGGAGGGACTTGAAGGCGTAGGCTACCGCCTTCCTCTTGCTGAACAGGATCCTCCCCCTGAACTTGGAGTACCTGAACTTCACGGGTTCGTCCGATAAGCCAGCGGCCCACTCCAGCTCCCCCATCTCCTCCGCGTAGAGGACCATCCTCCTATCGTCATCCAGCCTCATCCTCCCCAGGTAGTAGATCCTGAGCCCCGCCCTCTTCAGGATCTCCCACCACCTGGCATCCACGACCTTCCACCTAGCTACTAGGTTCCCGTCCTCCTCAACTATCTCCCACGGCTTGTTCGGGTCGTTCAGGGCCATGAGTCTAGAGACCAGCTCCTCCCTGCTGACGGGTTGGATGTCCGGGTAGAGCCTCCTAGAGGGCGACTGGACCGCGCCCACGGCGTAGGCTATAGCCTCTAGGGTGAGAGCAGCCACCCCTCCGAAGAGGGCGGAGAAGGGCAGGAGCGAGGTCGGGGAATCCAGCCTCATCACTCCGCTCTCCCCATCAGCCTCGTAGGTGAACTCCGCGCCGTTCAGGAGGAATGCGAAGAGCAGGAGGAGGGGGATGAAAAGCACCAAGAAGAGGACCTCCTTCCTGACGAAGTACAAGCGAGCACCCGGTTTATTAACTTCATTTTTATAAAATCGCTGTGGTGGGGTCTCCGAAATCGAAGCTCCAGGGTCCGTAGATGAGGTGATCGAGGGAGGATCCCTAGTAGGTCCGTGGAGTTGAATTCAATTCCCACGAGCGATTTATAAGTCGGTCCAGCGGTGATCAGTACGAAACCTTCCGATAAGGCTATCTGGCCGCACAGGACTTATGGGTATCGCGTTATCTGCGCGATGGGGAGGGGCAGCGCGATACCGCTAGGGGTGATCCCTTGAGGGCGCGCGCTTAATGACTACAACTGTTAGAGCACCCTTTTAAACGTCAAGCCGGTATTGGCTGTAATTTATCTCAATATTTTTGTTATATTCGGCGAATTTAGGCTGGATGTTGTAAAGATCATCCAGCCGTACCAAAAGAAAATAACTCTTATTTTAGAGCGTCGAGTCTACTGCCTTTTCTCTAGACTAGCACGGCTCCTATCTCAGCTCATAACGATTAGTAATTCAGTAAGCACTCTGAACGGTTCTAAGACTCTCCTCCACCTTCTCAGGGACCAATCTCCCTTTGCAGTCGAGTAAATTAGACTATCGACAGGGGAATCAGGAGATAGGGAGTGACAGAATAGCCTTGATGATTGCTGTGACCATGGGGCTCAGTGTCCTAGAGAGGCATAAGGGATCTATTAAACGACTTAGGCGATAGGGAGACCCTGTCTACATGCATAGAACAATGCATACCGCTTTCACAAAAAATAGAGATCATGGAGTAGACATGAAGGTCCTGATAAAGCTCTTTAGAGTGGCAGGAGCCGACATACGGCATATAGGGCTACAATAGGCTCCCATCCCGGAGTGGGCGATGGAGAGTTTAAAGACTCACTCCCACTGGGCTCTTGCGATCCCTCCTAAGCATCTAACAGTTCGTTAAACCCATTAGTAAACCTTAAGTAGGTAAACCGTAAGGTTTTACACGAGAAAGGATGGCAGATTACGTGGTGGTGGCCACCAAGATCCCCCGCAAACTCAAGGAGCTCATGGACAGGCTGGGAATCAAGCCCAGCCCCGTGATGAGGAGGGCTCTGAAGGAGGAGGTCAGGAGGAAGATCCTCGAGGAGCTGGAGAGGAGAGCTGAGAGGCTTAGAAAGAGGCTTCCAGAGATCAGCGATGAGGAGATAGCTGAGCTGATACGAGAGGACAGGGAGAGGTAGTTGTTGAAGTACCTATTCGACTCATCTGCAATCATCAATCTGATCAGGAAGGGGGATCTGAGGGTACTGAGCGAAGGCTGCACTCTAGATCTGGCCCTTTATGAATCCCTGAATGCCCTATGGAAGGAACATCACCTGCTCAAGAGATTGAGCAGGGACCTGCTGGCCGAATACGTCGATATACTTCTCAGGATATTCGAGGTGATTGATGTTAAGACCGTAGCTGACCTCGAGAGGGAAGTGTTGGAGAACGCCATTAGATATTATTTGACCGTCTATGACTCATCCTACATCACCTACGCCAGCGAGAACGACCTAGTATTGGTAACGGACGATGCGAAACTCGCGAAGAGGGTTAAGGGGAGGGTCGAGGCCCTGTCAACCTCCGAGCTCTAGTAGCCCGTAGGTCCGCGCTTCAGCCCAGTGGTGCACCTCAATGGACCTGCGCGCCGAGGATCTTCAGTGACCTCTTAGGTAGGCTCCGCCGGCCCGCGCTGCCTAGAGTTAGAGGGGAATCGATGGATATAGGGGCTGGTGCTCGGTGGAGAGAGGGGTGCGCTGGGGTACCGTACCCTGTTTAGGTGGAGGATCCCTGTTGACTGACCCATGGATGAACTCACTGCTCCCCCATTCCCATCACCCCTTTAGGGAGCGACTTGGAGATGATAGGGATCCGGACATAACCGTCAGCGAAGTTCTCTTAAAGGGATCGGGCTCATCTGGATGGTGATCCCATGGCTGAAAGTAGGAGATCCTGGGTCCTCCCCATCATCCTGCTGGCGGCAGGCGTGGCATTGGGATACTCCCTAAGGACGGGCGGATCCGATCACGGTTCATTCCCTTCCATCGGAGACAGGATCATCGGACCGTTCTTCTGTCCAGAGGATCGCTGCTCCTCCGTTGTAATCGACTGGATAGAGAGGGCAAACGAGAGCATTGATCTGGCGATCTACTCCTTCACCCTCGACAGCATAGGGGATGCCTTGGTGAGGGCCCACGACAGGGGAGTCAGAGTCAGGGTCATAATGGAGAGGGAACAGCTGAACAGGTGGTCAGAGTACAGCAGGCTGAGGGATGCGGGGGTCAAGGTGAAGCTGGACGGGAATCCGGCCTACATGCACAACAAGTTCATGGTCATCGACGGCAGGGTTGTGCTGACCGGCAGCTACAACTACACCAAGCAGGCGGACACGAGGAACGACGAGAACCTCCTAATCTTGGTTGGAGAGGACGTCGCAGGAGCTTACGAGGCCGAGTTCAATGAGATGTGGTCCGGGGTCTTCGGTGGCTAGCTTACCCGATCCCGCGCGAAGTCACAGGCCAGCCTGTGATCAGCCATACCTTGAGCAGAGGAGCCCAGATCTCTCTCGCCCGTCGGCTACCTGAGAGAATTTGGAGGCTAGAGCGCCCAAGTTCTTCCGCTTCGTCCCGATCTCAGCGGTGAAGACAAACTGCATGTCCCTTGAGAGGGATCCCATTAGAAGAGCTTGAGAATGAGGACCCAATCGTTCCATTGGGAACCGCGAACTGGCTGCGAAGTTAGCGGAGATGAGGCTGCGGATCCCCCGATTAGCAGGAGCCGATACTATCCAAGTTGATCGTGACCTCCGAAAAGTGAGATGAATATCCTGCTCAGTAAACTTGGAGGAGAAGCGGTACCTCAGGTTAGCTTCCCTGGAAAGGCCAATTCCATTGAATTCCACAAAGAAGAGCCCGTCTAGTTATGGTAAAGGACGAAACTAGCCTAGGCTGGAGTGGAGGCTTGCGCGAGAATCCGCGCTTCATGCGACGATTATGGAACATTTAATATGCGAAAGGGCTCCCCTACCATGTGTCCTATGAGGAAGCCGAGCTGATGAAGAGGAGGGCTGAGGCCTTCCTTAGAAACGCCAAGAGATTGATTGAGGAGGGAGAGTGGGATCTGGCTGTTTTCAATTTAGAGCAGTACTGTCAACTGATCCTGAAGTATAAGCTACTGGTTAAGAAGGGGAGCTACCCCAGAACTCATTCTCTGAGGTCCCTCATTCGTTCATTGGGTCAGCCCGAGATGTTGAAGCTCATAGAGGATGAGGAACACCTCCACTATATAGCGAGATTAGAGGAGGCTTACATAGTCTCTAGGTATATCCCCTACTCCTATGAGGAGAAAGAGGTGCTGGACCTCTACAGATTCGTAACTGAGGTGTTCAAGCGGTATGTCGACCGATGATCCGCTCTATTACTTGAGGAACTACATGGAGGTGGCACGAAGGATAAGAGATATCGTGAGGGAGATAGATCCAGATGCAAGAGTATACGTTTTCGGATCCGTTGTGAGAGGGAGGTTTACGGCCTCAAGCGATATTGACGTGCTAGTCGTAACCGAGAAGATAGAAAAGAAGTATGAGATTATGGTCAGAGTGTATAAAGCCACTGAGGCACCGATAGAGCTGCACGTAGTTACTCCAAAGGGCTTCTTGTGGTATAAGAGGTTCTCAGGTAACGAGATGGTGGAAGTTAGATAGGGACTGGGGATGGGTCCCGCACATGAGTCTAATGAGGTTGTTCTACCCCACTTCCCACCATCTTGTAGAAAACTTAGATCCCTCCTATCCTTGGCGCGAGGCGAGTAAGGGTGTCGGAGATATCGCACGCTGAAATCGAGACTGTCACGGGATCCCCGCCCTCACCTCAACTCACTCTCAATAGACGCGACCCCTTAGAAGAACGTTGCCTTCATTCCCCGATGCGAGGCTTGGAGTAGGGGTTTGTCCAGCCCGCCCTTCCCTAGCTCCTCCTTGGGGAGGGGATCCTCTTGAGGGAGTTGAGGGCCCTCTCAAAATCCCTCTCCTTCACGGGATGAGGTCGGAGCTGTAGGAGGAGATCGTCAGTATGGGAATCCCTTCCGAGGCCAATGAGTTGGATATCACGGCCATCAGGCCCACTAGCTCCAGGGGCAGGTCCGGAAACCTTATAACCCTGTATCCGCACTCCGCCTTCTCACCGCAGCTGGTTCCGCTTACGACTGTCAGCTCCTCCGAGTCCCTAATCACAGCTAGGAAGTCGGATGGAACCTCATCGCAGACCGATATGCAGTACTCCCCCTCCAAGACCTCGTAGCTCAACCTCCCAAGTTTGAAGCCAGCTGGCGTGATGGCCTCCACGACCCTCCCCAAGACGACGGTCTCCACCTCTCCATCAGCCCTAGTCAGCTCCAGGGAGTTGAGGAAGGAGTAGCCCTCCCTCAGGAAGAAATCGAGGGCCGCTAAGTTAGCTGGAATGACGCTAGCGTAGAGTTTTCCTTGGGCCTCCT
>Ga0256833_1000085_pt1 | contig 69891 bp, 51 predicted proteins | sample 356284metaG_FD_190535 | JGI IMG/M metagenome (GOLD analysis project Ga0256833, IMG submission 190535) | Hydrothermal vent microbial communities from Mid Atlantic Ridge, Atlantic Ocean - 356-284 | ecosystem: Environmental > Aquatic > Marine > Hydrothermal vents | place: Atlantic Ocean: Mid... | reverse complement strand
ATTCAAATTACTGATGCTAAGGCATCACTAATCCTCAGAAAGACAAAAATCTCATCAAAAATCTTTATTTTTCAAAAATCAAGCACTTTATAGACATACTATTTAGACTCAATATGAATTAATAATACAACGTTGTATTATTAAGCTTTTTTGAAATATATTTATATACATTTACTTCAAATAATACAAAAAGGTATTATATAAGAAGCTAAATAATACCGATAGGTAATATATAAAGATTTAACTTACAAGTTCTTTAGAATATATTGATTAAATTAAAAAGCAAAACGATGAAAAAAATTAAATTCACAATTATTTTATTTTTATTAGTATTTAGTGCAATACAATCTTTTGCACAATTTACTTTGAGCGGTGAATTCAGACCGCGAACTGAGTATAAACACGGATATAAATCATTAGCTAAGGATGAAATGAAGGCAAATATTGCTACAAATCAAAGGACAAGGCTTAATTTGGACTATAAAACAGCTGCTTATCAAGTATTCATATCATTTCAAGATGTTAGGCTATGGGGTAGTGTAGCTCAATTAAAACCTCAATTTGGTCCGTCGACATATTTACATCAGGCATGGGCGAGAGTTAATTTTAATAGTGCTTTCGGTCTTAAAGCCGGACGTCAGGAAATTATATACGACGACCATCGTATATTTGGCAGTGTAGGATGGGCGCCACAGGCTAGAAGTCATGATGCTGCTATACTTCAATATAGAGCGAATGGGCTAAAAGCTGATTTAGGTATTGCTTATAATGCTTATGCAACGGCAAAAGGAAATTATAAAGCTTTTCAATATTTGTGGATGCATAAATCGTTTGGCAATTTTAATGCAAGTTTTTTAGCATTGAATAACGGAAAGGAATACCAAAATAGCAAGGCTGAAAATATATTGAAGTATTCACAAACTATTGGTACAAGATTGGGATATAAAGCAGGAAAGCTATCGGCATTTTTGAATTTGTATTACCAAGGGGGCGTGGCAGGAATAGTGAATGACAAAGATGTCAAATTAAATGCAAATCTAATAGGTTTAGATTTAGGATATAAAGTTTCCAAAGCTTTATCGCTTGGATTAGGGTTTGAGCAACAGAGTGGAAATAATATGAATATAACCAACGATGAGCAAAATGCATTTACTCCTTTTTATGGTACAAACCATAAGTTTAATGGACATATGGATTATTTTTATGTTGGTAATCATGTTGGGAGTGTTGGATTAAGAGATTTATTTTTTAAACTTGGATACAAGAAGAATAAATTTGGTTTTGGAGCACATGCACATTATTTTACGGCTGCAAATAAAATGGCAGGAGACCTTGATGGGGCTCTAGGAACAGAGTTGGATTTGAGTTTGAGTTATCCATTGGCAAAGGGAGTTGGGTTCAAAATGGGGTACTCGCAGATGTTTGGTACTGACTCTATGGTTGCTCTTAAAGGTGGAGATAAGGGAGCTACATCCAATTGGGCTTGGATGATGATTGTGATTAAGCCTAAATTTTTCACTACTGCAAAATAATAAATATTGATATGAAAAGAAAAGAATTTTTTAGTTCTCTTTTTGCTTTTGTTCCTTTGGTGCTTGGGTTTTTAGGAATTTCAAAGATAAGTGTTGATTTTCTTAATCCTGAGACTGGCAATGCTAAGATTAGAAAGATTTTTGCGATTTCCTTGGAAGATATTAATATAGGAGAATCTCGTAATATGACCGATCTTAAAGGAAAGGAATTTCTTCTAATCAGAACAGGAGAAAAGAAAGTAAAAGCCCTCTCAACTACATGTACACATTTGGGATGTACTGTGTACTGGCAACAGGATAAGAATAGATTTTACTGTCCGTGTCATCAGGGTGTTTTTAATCCTGATGGTGAAGTGGTTTCCGGACCTCCTCCCAAGAAGCTTAATTCATACGATACTGAAATTATAGGTAACAATGTATATATTTATTTAAAGGATAAAGAAGCATGATATGGGATTAGCAAAATGGTTTAAAACATCTTTTCCGGTAGACAATGAAGCACTAGTAGAAATGTCATCTGAGCCAATACCAAATCACCTGAAAAAATGGTGGTGGGCACTTGGAGGAACACCCTTGTACATGTTTATTGTACAAGTGATAACCGGGTTATTACTGGTATTTTATTATGAGCCAAATGTTGAAGAAGCTTATAATAGTATTAGTAGAATTACAAATGAACTTCCATATGGCTGGTTGATTAGAAGTATTCACAAGTGGTCAGCTAACATTATGATAGCATCAGTAATATTGCATATGATGCGTGTATTTTTTACTCAAACATATAGAAAGCCAAGAGAGTTGAATTGGATGTTTGGAGTGACACTTTTCCTTTTGACACTGATCTTTGGATTTTCAGGCTATTCTTTGATTTACGAACAAATGTCGTATTGGGCGATGAAAGTTGGTACCGAGATAGCCGGGGCTACTCCGTTTATAGGAGATTGGATGGCATCTTTTATCAAAGGAGGTGAAGATATCGGACAACATACATTGACTAGAATGCATATTTTTCATGTTATGATTCTCCCATTAGCGATGGTAGCATTGATAGGATTGCATGTGTATTTAATCAGAGCTTTAGGAGTGTCGGATTTGAGATTCAAGGATGAGGAGAGAGTTGAAAAGAAGACATTCCCATTTTGGCCAGATCACGCAACTACAGAATTGGTAATGGTAGCGTTAATTATGTTCGTATTAATCGCATTAGCTCTTTTATTTCCTGTTCACATGGGAGAAAGGGCAAATCCAAATGTAACACCGATACATATAAAACCTGAATGGTATTTTTATCCTGTATTTAGGTGGCTGAAATTGACTAATCTGTTCTGGGGTGTACTTGGTCCGATGATATTTATAGGTATTTTATATTTGTGGCCTTTTATTGATCGCTTTTTTGAAAAGATTGCTCCTAAAAAAGATTTAGCTTTTTGGATTGGAGTAATAGGATCATTGATATTGACAGGATTTTTCTTTTGGGAGATTGTAGGACATTAATTTATAGGTAATATAATAAATAAATAAACATTAATAATTAAAAATAATATTAAAATGGCAAATCTAAACACGAAAAGATTTTTTATAGGAATATTGAGTATTGCTTTTTTAGTTGTATTGTTATTTGCAATATACAAGGAGACTCAAAAGCAGTTACCTAATTATAAACCGGAAGCTGTAGTTAGTGAAAGCACAAAGCATTGTATGAGTTGTCACGATGAGAAAGGCGAAGGTAAGATAATTGTAGAACAATGGAAGGATAGCAAACACGCACAAGTTGGAGTAGGATGTATTGAGTGTCACAAAGCAAAAAAAGATGATGTTGATGGGTATGAGCATCACGGAGACTTTATAGCCACAATAGTTACGCCCAAAGACTGTGCAAGATGTCACGAAAAGGAAACAAAAGAATTTACCGCGAGTCATCACGCAGATGCAGGCGCTATAATGGGCTCACTTGATAATGTCTTAGCTGAGGTTATTGAAGGGCATGCAGCATTCAATGATGGTGCTAATCCTGCGGCGGCCTCAGGTTGTTGGCAATGTCATGGATCAAGAGTTGCATTTTTGAAAAATGAAGCAGGAGAAGTAGTTAGAAATGATGATGGAATACCTCGATTTGACCCAAAGACATGGCCTAATACTGGTATTGGAAGAATAAATATGGATGGTTCAAAAGGATCTTGTTCTGCTTGCCACAATAGACATCATTTTTCTGTAGCTCAGGTTAGACAGCCGGAAAACTGTGGCAAGTGTCATATAGGTCCAGATCACCCACAATTGGAGATATACAAAGAATCTAAGCATGGTATCAATTTTTATGCTCATAGGGAAAAAATGAATCTTGATGCACAACCTTGGATCGTTGGTGAAGATTATACCGCAGCTCCTACTTGTGCTACATGCCATATGAGTGCTACTCCTGATCAACCGGTAACGCATGAGATCGGATCAAGAATCAGTTGGACACTTAGACCAAAGGTTTCAGAGAAGGTGGATGCATCCTTGATTAAAAAATACAAGAAACTTGGACAGCCACTTCCTGAAAATTTCTTAACATGGGAGGAAAGAAGAAAGAATATGCAAAACGTTTGTTCTCAATGTCACTCCAAGGATTATGTTAAAAACTTCTATGTTCAATTTGATAATTCTGTTAATATGTACAATGAAAAATATGGTAAGCCAGGTCTTAAGCTGATGAAAGCATTGAAGGCAAATAAGCTTGTAAATTCTATTCCTTTTGATGAAAAAATAGAATGGGACTGGTTCTTATTGTGGCATCATGAAGGCCGTAGAATGAGACATGGAGCAGCAATGATGGGACCTGACTATACTCAATGGCATGGTAATTTTGAATTGGCTGAAAACTTCTACACAAAGATGGTTCCGGAGATAAGAGAATTGATACATAAAGCAAAGACTTCAGGAAATGTTTCCGGTGCTAATAATGTTCAAAAAGTATTGGATGAGGTGTTGAATAGTGAAATGCATAAGTGGTATTTGGGCAAAATGAGTGCTGAGGAAAAAGCAAAAAGAAAAGAGGCTTCTAAGAAATTTAGAGAAAGGTATACACATTAGAATCTTAACATTAGTTTGGCAGGACATACGGGTTATGTCCTGTTTTTACTTGACGAAATTTGTGATAAATGCTTTGATAAATTATAATTAAATTAAATAATATGGGCTTTTCAAGAAGGGATTTTATTAAAAAGACAGCCATTGCTTCAGCTGCTGCGGCTATTGGAGTATCTGTTCCTACAAAACTTAAGGCTGATTCCCGTCAGCTAGCAAAATCCGGTTGGAGATGGGACAAAACCACTTGTAGGTTTTGTGGTACCGGATGTGGTATAATGATCGCCACCAAGAATGATAAAATTGTGGCTATAAAAGGTGATGTGGCAGCTCCTGTGAATAGGGGTCTAAACTGCCTGAAAGGATATTTCAACGCCAAGATTATGTACGGTGCAGACCGTTTGAAAAAACCTCTATTACGAGTTGATGAAAACGAGAATTTTAGCAAAAACGGGAAATTCAAACCTGTAAGTTGGCAGCGTGCATATGACGAGATGGAAAAGCAAATGCGTAAAACTTTGAAGGAATTAGGTCCTACCGGTATTGCTATTTTTGGTTCAGGTCAATATACTATTTTTGAGGGATATGCTGCATCTAAGTTGATGAAGGCAGGATTTAGATCCAATAATATTGACCCTAATGCTCGACATTGTATGGCGTCGGCAGTAGCGGGGTTTATTCAGACATTTGGTATTGATGAACCGGCAGGTAACTATGATGATATTGAAGTAGCTGATAGTATAATCCTCTGGGGAGCAAATATGGCAGAGATGCATCCTATTCTTTGGACTCGTATTTCTGATAGGAAATTAGAAAACCCGGATAGAGTCAAACTTATTAATCTTACTACATTTTCAAACAGATCTTCGGATATTGCAGATATAGAGATAATCTTCAAGCCTCATACTGACTTGGCTATTATGAATTATATTGCTAGGAAAATTGTATATGAAATGCAGGATGCCATAGATTGGGATTTTGTGAATAAATATACCGTGTTTGCAACAGGTCCAGTAAATACAGGTTATGGGATGAGGAAAGCAAATCATCCAAAATTTACCGATAAAGAACGTGAGACTGTAAAAGGACAATCTTCAAAAGTAATATCAGAAGCAGAAGGTAAAACACTTTCTTACCTCGGGTATAAAGAAGGAGATACAATGGAGATGAAAAATGCAAAAGGAGCAGGAAAACATTGGCAAATTTCATTTGAAGAATTTAAAAAAGCACTTGAGCCTTATACTTTGGATTTTGTAGCAAATTTGGCAAAAGGAGACCCTGATGAAGATATCAATACATTTAAGGTAAAATTGGAAGTGCTGGCAAGTAATTATATTGACAAAGCACGAAAAGTTACTTCTTTTTGGACAATGGGATTCAACCAGCACCAAAGAGGTACTTGGGTAAATGAGCAAATATATATGATTCATTTATTACTTGGCAAACATGCTCAACCGGGAAATGGAGCTTTTAGTTTGACAGGACAACCATCTGCTTGTGGTACTGCAAGAGAAGTAGGCACTTTTGCGCATAGATTGCCAGCGGATCTTGTTGTTAAAAATCCAAAACATAGAGCTTTTTCAGAAAAATTGTGGAAAATACCATCTGGCACAATTAACCCAAAGGTTGGTTCTCACATTGTGAAAATAATGCGTGATTTGGAGGATGGAAAAATAAAATTTGCGTGGGTACAGGTCAATAATCCTTGGGCTGCAACAGCCAATACAAACCATTGGCTAAAGGCAGCACGACAAATGGACAATTTTATTGTTTGTTCTGATAGTTATCCTGGTGTTTCAGCTAAAGTTTCGGACTTAATACTTCCTTCAGCTATGATGTATGAGAAATGGGGTGCATATGGTAATGCCGAGAGAAGGACACAGCATTGGAGACAGCAAGTGACACCTGTGGGGGATAGTATGCCTGATGTCTATCATATAGTGGAGATAGCAAAAAGATTCAAGATTAGAGATGTTTGGGGTGCTCAAAATATACCCGGTCTTGAAGGTGGACTACCTGATGTTTTACCAAAGGCAAGAGAAATGGGATACAAGCCGGATGATACTCTGTTTGATGTTTTGTTTGGTAATGAAGATGCTAAAAAATATACTTGGCCGGATTCTGTAGGTGAAGGATTTGGTAATACAGAAGCAGTAGGAGATAAACGTTCAATTAAAGGAACTATGGGAGAGGATTGGAAAGGATATGGTTTTTTTATCCAAAAGTATTTGTGGGAGGATTACAGAAAATTTGGTATTGGTCATGCTCATGATTTAGCGTCTTTTGATAAATATCATGAAGTAAGAGGATTGAAATGGCCATATGTTGATGGTAAAGAAACTCAATGGAGATTTAATTCTAAGTACGATCCCTATGCCGCTAAACAAAATTATGGAGATTTTGCATTTTATGGGGGTGCTTTAAAAGCGATTCCACAAGGAGATTTGAAAGGAGTGACTGATTCGACAAAAAAATCTTTGAAAAATAAAGCTAAAATATTTTTTAGACCATATATGGATCCTGTAGAAATGCCGGATAAGAAATATCCGTTGTGGTTGTGCACAGGTCGTGTTTTGGAGCATTGGCATACTGGGACAATGACTATGAGAGTACCTGAATTGTATAGGGCAGTACCTCAGGCATTAGCTTATATGAATCCGGCTGATGCGGAAAAATTCGGGTTAAAACAAGGGGATACCATTTGGGTTGAATCAAGACGGGGTAGAGTTAAAACTCATGTGGAAACCAGAGGAAGAAACAGAATGCCAAAGGGTTCAATTTTTATACCGTTTTTTGATGAAAAAGTACTGATTAATAAAGTTACTCTCGATGCAACTTGCCCTATTTCAAAAGAAACGGACTACAAGAAATGTGCTGTTAAAGTATATAAAGTATAATGTCCTCAGCCTTTACTTCGTTTTGGTAGGTAAGATAGTAAAAAGTAACAGGCTCAAAGGTTAAAGGCAAGGTATTATTGATTTTTTGTAACATTGGTGAACAAATGGAAGATATGCAAAACAAAAGTAAAATAAGTCGGAGTGATTTACTAAAGGGTTTAGTAAAGAATGGGGGGTTGATGATGCTTGGTGGTTTGCCATGGGCTGCATATGTAGAGGAGAACAAAGAGGAAGAATTTGTTCTTAGACCTCCCGGAGCGATTAAAGAAGACGATTTTATAAAGTCTTGCATCAAATGCGGTATTTGCGTTGAGGAGTGTCCATATGATACATTGAAACTGGCTAAGGCTAGTGATGATGCTTTGACTGGTACACCTTTTTTTACTCCAAGAGAGATTCCTTGCTATATGTGCACGGATATTCCTTGTGTAGAAGCTTGCCCTACCAATTCATTATTGAAAGATTTGGTTATTGATAAAGAATCTGATAAATACAATATCAACAAAGCGGATATGGGAGTAGCAGTTATTGATCAAAACAATTGTTTGGCATATTGGGGAATTAGATGTGATGCATGTTACAGAGCTTGTCCGTTGATGGATGAGGCAATTACTTTGGATGTAAAAAGAAATGAAAGAACAGGTAAGCATGCTATGATGAAACCCATAATAAATCCTGATGTATGTACTGGATGTGGTATGTGTGAACATGCCTGTATTACTGAAAAAGCTGCAATTTTTGTCCTTCCGAAAGAGAAAGCTCTTGGTAAGGTCAATAATGATTATATCAAAGGATGGGAAAGTGAAGACGAAAACAGAATAGATTCTACAAATTTTTACATAGATAAGAATAAAGTAGATAAATCGACACTAGATTATTTGAACGATACAGAATCACTGTTAAACGATGAGTAAAATAGGCAACTATAAATTTTTAGTTTTAAGAAGAATTGTCCAAATATGCATATTGCTGCTTTTTTGGGGAACTAATCATTTTGGTTGGACAGTATTGAAAGGCAATTTAAGCTCTGCAAAGGTGTTGGATAGATTTTATCTTGCAGACCCATTTGCAGTTTTACAGATTCTGGCAACAGGGACAATTGTCAGTTTTGATATTATTATAGGAGTAGTGATTGTGGTTATTTTTTATGGCTTATTTGTAGGTAGAAGTTTTTGCAGTTGGGTTTGTCCCGTAAATATAGTAACCGATATGGCGGCATACCTTAGAAGGAAAGGATTAGGTGGAAATAAGTATTTGAAATTGACACGTTCAGCCAGATACTATATTATTATTTTATCATTAATAATGACAGTAATACTAGGAGTAGCCGCTTATGAAATTATCAATCCGATTGGATTTGTCGTAAGAGGAGTTGTATTTGGTTTTGGAATTGGAGGAACGCTTTTATTAGTGATTTTTTTGTTTGACTTACTTGTTCTGAAAAATGGATTTTGTGGTCATTTATGTCCTGTAGGTGGATTGTATAGCTTGATATCTAGATACAGGTTGTTGAAAGTTAGATTGGATAATGATAAATGCAGCTCCTGTATGGATTGCAAAGTGGTGTGCCCTGAAGTACAGGTATTGGGAATAGTAGGGAAAAAATCAGGAAATATTTCGCAAGGTGAATGCACAAATTGCGGAAGATGCATAGAAGTTTGTGAAGATAAAGCACTAAGATTTAAGTTGTTTTAGTGTGTGTTTAGTATTGTACTGAGCCAAAGACATCTGTTATCTATTGGATAATTAAATATGAAAGAATGTGAAAAACAAGCATTTTCGCCATTGGTCTGTGAGCTCTAGACTGATTAGTTTAAAATAAAATTGAATAAACGTATAAATTTTAATAAAATGAAAAAGTTTTTAATAGTTTTGATTAGTTTGGTTTTAATGGTATTTATCAGCTCATGTAGCGGAGAAAAGAAAGATGGAAAAATCCAAGATGATTTGGGCACTAAAGTTGCAAATAAGAGCGAAATCCTTTTGAAAGATGAAACGGATGTAGGCGAAATGGCTAAATATTCGGATGTGGCTGAAAATAAAAGCGAGCCTATTGACCGTTCATTTGAAAATGCGCCACCCTTGATACCTCATACGGTAAAAGGGATGATGGTAATAACTAAAGAGCATAATCTCTGCTTGAAATGTCATATGCCGGAAAAAGCAAAGGCAGAAAAAGCTACACCAATGCCTCAAACACATTTTACTGATTATAGACCTCAAATTGTGGAAAATAATGGAATGTACAAAGTTAAAGCAAAGGAGGGAGAAATTACTTCTATAAGTACAAAAAACAAACAGGTGAATATGGCTCAATTCAATTGCAACCAATGTCACGTTCCTCAGACCAATGCAACTGTACTTATACGAAATACTTTTAAACCTGTATTTAGAAATTCATCAGGTAAAGGCAAGTCGAATCTTAAGGATAATATTTCAGAAGGAGTAAACTAATACCAAACCGCTATCAAGATGCTGATTATAAAAAGTTTATTTTTTGCTTTTTCTGTTTCAAAAATTATTTCCATAGCTAAGGCTATCCAAAGATTTTTTTCATCGAACAAACAAAAACCAATTCTTTTTCACTATCTTGACAACGGTTTGGCATAAAAAGAAGTATTGAATTTGATTGATTATTAATTTTTATTATAAAAGTATGAATATATCAAGTATTGTTGTTAATACAGCACCGGAGAATACATCGGAATTAATTATTTTTATCAAATCCCAAAAGGATATTTGTGAATATCATCTGCATGATGACAAAGGTCACATTATAGTAACAATTGAAGGTGCAGGAGTAGAAGAGGAAGTGGCTAAAATGCAGGCAATTCAGAAATTTCCATTAGTAATATCTGCAGAAATGGTATTTGCATATAGCGCGGATGAATTGGAACAAAACAGAGAGGTATTAGATGTGAATAAGTTGTTACCTGAATGGCTAAATGACCCGAATGCTAAGGTTAGTGATATCACTTACCATGGGGATTTGAAAGGGAGGTTTTAGGGAATTTAAATCAATCAATGGAATTATTTTTGTCCTTTTACCAGTAGGATTAAAGCGATGATACCAAAGATAATATTAGGAAGCCAAACTGCTAATATGGGGTTTATATCTATACTGTTTGCAAATGTGATAGAAAATTTTGAGGCCAAAACATATAGACTTCCAATGCCTACACCCATGGCTAGATGCAAGCCCATACCTTCCCTTGATTTTCTAGAAGATATGGCAAACCCAATTAATGTGAGGAAAAGAATAGATACCGGATCGGCATTCCTTCTTTGTAATTCTACTATTAGGTTGTTTGCACTACTGAGTCCTTTTTTTCGTTCGTATTCAATATGTTTTCTCATTTCAGAAGAAGTCATGAGCATGGGGAGGTTTTCATAATGTACAAAGTCATTTGGGTAAAGGTTTAGTAATGTGTCCAGTTTCTTCCCTTTGTGAATGTTTAATTTCTCATGAAGACCATCGATTTTTCTTATATAATAATCTTCAATTGTCCATAAGTTTGGAAGTTTTTTAAGTTTAATTTTATTGGCTACCAAAATTTCTTTTAATTCATTGGAGCTGTACTTTTCAAGCCTGAAATCCCTTGCTGAAGTGTCTCTTTTTCTGTAATATCTGAAATAGGCGACTGTATTTGTATCAAGATAGAAAAATACTTTATCGGATAGTGTTTTCTTTTGAGATTTATAAAGGTATTTGTTTTCGAAGTCTCCTTTGATTTTTGTGCTACGAGGGATAATAACATTATTGGAAAAAAGATGAATGATTGTGATGAATAATGCTGCAATCATATATGGTATCAATATTCTGTAATAATTGATTCCCGAACTGAGAATAGCGACAAATTCAGTATCTTTCGCCATTCTGGAAGTAAAGAAAATAACAGATAAAAGAGCAAACAAAGGCCAAAGAAGACCATTTATCCATGGAATAAAGTTTAAGTAATAGTCAAATAATATCTCATTTAAAGTCATCGGGCCGTTTAGAAACTTATCTATCCTTTCGGGAAAATCTACGACCAAAGCAATGGTCGTAATAAGAATCATTGTATAGAAGAATGTACCTAGATACTTTTTGATTATATATTTATCAAGAGTTTTTAACATTTTACATTGTTATTCTTAGTTTATTATTATTCTTTATAGCCTCAACCCGAGTTTTTTGGTTTGTGCTTCTTTCCAAACGATAAAATCTCCTTCAATAATATGTTTCCTAGCATCTTTTACCAATTTTAAATAAAAACATAGATTGTGATTTGATGCTATTTGCAGTCCCAAAAGCTCTTTTGCTCTAAATAAATGATGCAGATAGGCCTTGGTGTGAACATTGCTCAAATGGCAATCAATATCATCATCTATTTGGCTGAAATCTTCTTTCCATTTAGCATTTTTAATATTGATCATTCCTTCGGAAGTAAATAGCATACCGTGCCTTGCATTTCTAGTTGGCATCACGCAGTCAAACATATCAACACCAAGAGCTATGCTTTCAAGGATATTGACCGGAGTACCAACTCCCATCAAATATCTGGGTTTGTCTTCGGGTAAGATACTACATACCAAGTTAGTCATTTCATACATATCTTCGTGTGGTTCTCCTACAGAAAGACCTCCTATTGCATTTAGTTCTCTCCCTTGTTCTGCTATGAACTCTGCGGAAGCTTTACGCAAATCTTTATAAGTACTTCCCTGTACGATAGGTGCTAATATTTGCTTGTGTCCGTAAATACCATCGGTAGAATCAAATCTTTGCATGCATCTTTTTAACCAACGGTGAGTTAATTCCATTGAATTTTTTGCATATCTGTAATCAGAAGGGTAGGGTGGACATTCATCAAAAGCCATCATGATATCAGCCCCGATTTGTCTTTCGATATCCATTATTGATTCAGGAGTAAAGTAGTGTTTTGAACCGTCAATATGCGAGTAAAACATAACACCCTCTTCGGTTATTTTCCTTCTTTTAGCCAACGAATAGACCTGATATCCACCACTATCCGTTAGCATAGGTCTATCCCAATTGATAAACTTGTGCAGCCCCCCCGCTTGTTGCATGATTTCCATACCGGGTCTTAGGTACAAGTGGTAAGTATTACCAAGAATAATCTGTGCATTAATATCATCTTTCAGCTCGCGTTGTTGGACTGCCTTGACAGTACCGATAGTGCCTACCGGCATGAAAATCGGAGTCTGTATTTGACCATTATCAGTTTGTAGGATTCCTGCTCTTGCTTTGCTCTGCTTGTCTTTAGAATTTATAGTAAAACTCATATATTTATATATTGAGCAACGAAAGTAAGTCTAAATTTGGAGATGACAAAGAACATTGAAAGAGAAAGTGTCAAAAATCTTCATCATTTATATTTAAATTTACTTTGTTTTTCCCAAAACTTTCCCAATTTATGTTCCAGTACTCTTTATTTGATAAGATGCCGTCCTGTGTGATTATCAGTTTCATTCCATATTTGAAAGTGTCTTTTGGAGAGACCCATTCAACACCTTGGTAAGAATCATAAAAATTGTATGATACTATGGGTTCAAGAATAAATCTGTCTAAAGTATCTTTGTCGTAATTGTCTATAAACAACACTTTGATCTCTTTGGAACTATGATTTGAAATATAGTAGAAAGTATCTACTTGACAACTGTATAAATATAGCATTGTGATAGTCAATAACGTTAAAAATTTATATTTTTTGTTTTTTTTCATCGTGAGTTATTTAAGAGCTAATAATATACTTAAATATAATTGGGTCAAATTAGAGTTAGTGTAAATATTCTCTTTTTTCATTTTGATATGAGTACTGGTCGAGAGTCTTATTCCTGCCATCAATAATAGAGATTCGTTAAAAAATTGTGATTTCATACCAAAATCTATAGCCAATCTAATAGAAAGTTTAGATTGATTCAAATTCGGTAAAACTCTTATGCGTTTAAATTTATCATCTAAACCATTAATTATTATATTGGAATTCCCGATTTGTTTTATTATGTTATAATTTACCCCAATTCCCGGCTTCAAATAAAAAAAATATTGATCTAGTTTATTTAAACTAGGTATAAGCATAAGAAAGTATTGTGAATGTTTAAAATTTCCTTGATATTCATATTCTATTAGCTTATTTTCAAAACTAGTGTAAGAGGAATTCATTTCTCTAGATGTTTGTAGATAACTTCCTAAAAGCAATAAATTTATAGTTTTAAATTTTCGCAGATATTCAACTGTAAATACATTAAATCTATTGCTGTAAGATGTTCTCCCATTTACATAGTTTCCATTTTGAAGACAATTGCTTTTAAGAGCTATGCTCATCATTGAAAATTCAAGTCCAAGGTAGTTTTTTGTATTTGTTTGGGAAGCATTTTCAGTTTGACCAAAGCAGTTGAAAGTTACTACTATGAAGACAAAAGACGTTATTAGCGATTTAAACTTCATTTTATGCAGAATATTTTATTTATTAAAGTTGACACAGATTATGTCAGTTTAGTTTGTTCAAAGAAGGATTTTTTTATAAAAAATTTCTTTCCTTATTTTAATTTTCATCTACTTCTATATGTTTTATCTATAATGCAGTAATTATTCTGATTTTTTTAAACCTATTGTAATTGTTTAGTATTTTCACACTAATTCTGCTAAAGTCGATATCCTCCAATCAACTTCAATGTTGGTATAAAGATATTTTTCTTCTTCTTTTGTAGGTAGAAGTACAGTTTTCATACCTAGGTTTTTTCCAAATTCAATATCGGATATTGAATCTCCAAATATAATACTTTTTTTAAAATCTATTTCAGGAAAGTCTTTTTGTGCCATAAGAGCCATATCCGAGTTTGGTTTTCGACAATTAGGTTTTTCCTCTTGCAATTTAGTGCAATAATACACACCATCAATCCTGCCTCCTGTTTTTTTCAATTCAGAAAGCATAAATTCATTAACATTTTTTAATTCTTGCTCAGTCATCAACCCCTTTCCAAGTCCTTGTTGGTTTGTGACTACTACTACCCTATTAAAATGATTGCTCAATTTTGCAATCGCTACCTTAACACCCGGTAAAAATTTGAAATCTTTAGGTGATTTTACATAAGAACCCGGCAATCTCTGATTGATAACACCATCTCTATCCAAGAAAATAGTCCAAGATTTATTCAATTGAAATATTTTTTTGGAGTCGAGACTATCAGAAAACATAAACTGTGACTTATAATAATCTTCAGGTATACCGATATCTATAAAAGAAGAATTTGTCTTGTAAAAACCAATTTCTATATTATCTACAAGCTTTTCCAAAATATCTTTCTCAAAAGAGAATTTTTTATGATTTGGTAAATAAGTATTTATAAAATCTTTTGACATTAGGTAAATTCCTGAATTGATAAATCCTTTTTCCGAATATTCTTTTTCTTTGAAACTAATAATCTTTTTATCATCGGTTTCCACAATGCCATATCTGTCAAAATTCTCCATTTCCACAAGAGCGAGAGAGATGTTTTTTAATGTAGTCTTAACGTAAAATTTATTTAGCTCTAGCCCAACAAAAGTATCTCCATTGATTACCCAGAAATTTTCATCATACACAAAAGTAGAGGCCAGCTTAATAGCTCCACCTGTACCCAAAGGAGTGTCTTCTACAGCATAAGAAATTTTAGCACCTTCAAATTCGTAGCCGAAATAGTCTTTTATTACTTGATTTTTATAACCCACAGATAGAATAAAGTGATTTATCCCCTGTCTCTTAAGATTGCTCATCAGATGATACAAAAACGGTTTTCCATTGACAGATGCCATTGGTTTTGGCATATCTTTCACGATATCTTTTAGGCGGGTTCCCATACCTCCTGCAAGTATGATTGCTTCGGGTGGTATCATCCTTATTTAAAATTTTCAGCTATATCATTGGCAATTTCTTGAAATTCCTGATCACTAAATTTTATTTTAGGATTAGAAAAATTCATATCCCCGATTTCATCAAGCGGAATCAAATGTATGTGGGCATGCGGAACTTCCAGACCTATAACACTAATTCCTACTCTTTTGCACTGTATCGTTTTCTCAATAGCTAAGGCTACTTTCTTAGCGAAAGCAATATAATCTTTTAACATATTATCATCAATATCAAAAATATAGTCGATTTCTTTTTTTGGTACTACGAGTGTATGACCTTTTTTTAAGGGGAAAATATCAAGAAAGGCAAAAAAATTGTCAGATTCCGCAACTTTGTAACAAGGAATCTCACCGTTGATTATTTTTGTAAATATAGAAGCCATAATATTTATATACTAATTTCTAAAATTTCAAATTCCATCAAACCGGCGGGAGTTTGAATTTCAGCTATGTCTCCAACCTTTTTTCCCAAAAGTCCTTTACCAATTGGAGAATTTACTGATATTTTCTTTTCCTTAATGTTTGTCTCAGATTCAGATACCAATTTATAAGTAACAGTGAAGCCATTTTTTACATTTTTTATCTTTACATTTGTCAATACTGAGACAGCTGATGTATCAATAATACTTTCATCGATAACTCTAGCATTTGCAAGCATCTTATCCAATTCACTTATTTTCATTTCGAGCATACCTTGAGCATCTTTTGCAGCATGGTATTCCGCATTTTCTGATAAGTCTCCTTTTTCTCGAGCCTCTGCTATTGCTAGAGAAATTTTTCTTCTTTCATTAATTTTTAAGTCATCCAACTGCTTCAACAGTTTATCATAACCTTCTTGAGTCATATAATTAATTCCGGACATCTTTATCTGTTTATCGTGTTTTGTACTTAAAATAACTTAACGTTTCCATGCAATGAACATAGAAACGTTAAGTTTTCAAAATTTATTATTAAATTAAATAGTATATTCTAAATCACTATTCTTACTCCAAAATTGTGAGTTCCTCTAAATCTATAAGTTGTTCTATATGAATAATCCAAAGCCAATTTATTCTTACTCTTTTTAGACATTGGCACATTGATAGAAAAACCACCGGCAAAACCTGAATATATATTGTTTTCCTCAATACTACTTGCTCCAATCTCATATCTGTATGCTCCTCTTAAAACGATCAAATCTCTAAAAAAGAACTCCACTCCACCTCCAATTTGATCTAGAGAAAACGCATTGGATGTGAAATTGGCCAATCCCCTTACAAAGATGCTATTTGAAAGATAATAATCATAGGAAAACCCCATATTCAGGACAGAAGGCAATTCAAATCCTTCAGCTCTATGTTGAAAAGTGATCTGATATTCATTGGTATTATTACCTGGATTTTTTCCTCTAAAATTTAGTCCGGTTCCACTAAATTTCATCGGAGTACCGATATTTCTCAAAGAAATCCCCAATTTGAAATTGTCTTTTTCTCCTGATACATATTGAACACCTGCGTCTATAGCTGCCCCCATAGCAGAGACATCACTTAGCGATTCACCAACAACTCTAAGCAATGCACCTACAGAAATCTTATTAGCATAAGTATAAGAATATCCGACCCCCATATGATAAAAAGAAGGTGAATATGTCCCTCCATTACCATCAGGTGACGCTTTTGTTGTAATAGCAATATCTCCAAAATCTACAGCAGCTAAAGTAACACCTAAAGCTCCTGTTTTACCCATTCTTACTACAATACCTAGAGCATTAAACTGAAGATCAGAACCTTCGTATAATCTTGTGTTTGCTACACTAATCATAGCTTTGTTGTATCCTCGAGATATGCCTGCTACGTTTAATCTCATTGCAGCTACTCCCATAATTGATGAAGTATTCATACTATGCAGTCCGGCACTATTGGCCCAAGGATTGAACAATAATTCATTTGCACCTGCTTCACCTTGTCTATCAGGATTACCTGCAAATAAATTTGCAGTACCAATCAAGGCAAAAATAATCAGATATAATTTTATTTTTTTCATTTTCAAATATTTTATATTTTCTAATTCTTTCGAACATTAAATTATTAATAAATCCCAACTTCTATAGCCCGGTTGGGTCAAATTCTCTTTGAATTCCAAACCATTTAATCGTCCTTTCTACACCTAGATCTTTTGATACGATATGGATTAAATAGACGCCACTTGCTACCGGTATTCCTTTATGATTTTTCATATCCCAAACAACATCCGATTGAATTTGCTTGTATCTCAAATTACTATTATCAAGTCCTTTAACTCTATAATCAATGCCCAATTCATCTTTATTAAACTTCTTGATAAATTTACCGTCAATTGAATATATAGTGATCTCACATCTACCCGGTAGATTTGTTATTTTCACTTGCTTATTAAACTGTGAAGTTTCATATTCGGAATACGCATAATATGGATTTGGCACTACATTGACATCTTCTAATGCATTCTCTTTATCAAGTGCTTCTGCCGCTTCTGCCGCTCTTCCGTTGAAATTGAATAAGTATGTTCCATATCCATTTCTTTCACCTTTCAAGAATTCCATACTTTTTGTAAGTTTACCGGTGTTTGTTTTGATATCTGTTGGTACTCTATAGCTACTTTTCATTCTAATTTCAATTTTTACGTCATTAGGTATCAAACCATCATTATATGATCTCATTACCGCAGTTGAATCATCACCATTGTTCATAATAATTGAACTCCAAGTAATAGTTTTCAAACCCTTTTTAATATTTTTTGAAACCTCAGAACTTGTTCCTTCTCCGGAAAAGTAGTTCCTTAACTCAGTGCATTCATCATACCTTGTATGAGTAACGTAAACCATATGTTGTCCACCAAAAGTAAAGTTCCATGGGTAAGTTGTTTCACTGCTAATCGCTTCACCTAGCTCTCCAGGTATTCTCACAAACATATCACTTGTAGGATTAAACATCATATCTCGTCCAGGAGCTTTTTTACCTCTATACAATGTATCAATAGCTTCATTACCTCCATACACAGATGCTTCACCAAAGAAAATATTCAATCTCTCTCCTGTCTCAACATCAATTGCGTAACCCGGAAACCATCCCATACCAATACCATCACCATCGGGATCAGGCAAACCATCTCCATCCGCATCTTCTTTGCCTACCGATGGTGCTCCTCTTAGCCTAAACTGCTTTACATCACCTTCAGGTTTCATCAATTCAGGAATCTCACCACCAATTTCTTCCGGATACAAACCATCATAGGAAGTTTCTACAACAACACATCTACTCCATTTCGATTTATCAGAAGTAAAAACAATGTCAACATTATTTATCAAATCTTTCCATTCGTTTTTCAATAAATAATTGGTTTTTGCCAGTTTACCATTAAATTCTCTAGAACTTGGGGAAACATAAAATTGGCCGGGAGATACATCACTCTTTGTCAAAATAAAAGGAACAAACGGTGCTTCATCCATTTGTGATGATAAAGCTCCATTTGGGTCAATAGCATTAAATGTTTCTCCTTCACCAGTCAATAAATAATGTGTTATATCCCAAGAAACAACATTGTTGTTTATAAACCTACTGAACCTAACCCCTGAGTTATCTTTTAGTATTTGCATCCAACGTACTCCATTATCATCTTTATACTTCAATTTACTACCGATAATCCCATTGTCTTCTTCTTCTCTATTAAATTTGTCTTTAGACTGAGGTATTGTTACTGCAAACCCTTCTCCAAAGATTACTTGTTCGTTATTGACACTAATAGTCGTATCAGACTTATATACCTTATTAGTAGTTAGGTTTGTCAATTGCCAATAAGCTTTATTATCTAAGATGTCATCACTCATATTATCGTCAACTAATTCAAGTCTATAATCACTATTTTGAATTTCAAACGGGCTAAAGACTTCAACTTTAATCGGACCAAAACCTTCCTTATAAACCAAATCTGTTGCTACATTGTCATCCAATATTTTTTGTTCTGTTTCATCAGTTATCTCAACAAAATAATTACTGTTACCGATACCGTCAATCTTTGTTATTTGAGGCTCTACAAATGGTTCAACATTTAGTTTGGTATATGATATCGTACGAGGAACGCCCTTATAGATTTTTACATTTCTTCTGCCGGGAAAATAAGGTTCTCTTTGACCTTCTCCTGTTTTAGGTTTAAATTCTTGATAGTTATTTGTCTCATAAGCAATCGCCATAAAGTAATAAGGCGAATGATTTACTAAATCCCTACCTTCTTGTGCAAATTGATCTTCTTTGATGTTGATTATATGTTTCATGCCAGCATCTGCTCCAACAACTTTCTTCGTAGGGATAAATATCTTTTCTGATGCACCATTTTCACTTGGATTAGTAATAGCTTTCCAGTTATACAGGGTATTTATACCATTTTTAAAATCACATTGAAAAATCAATCGCGCTTTTTCAAAATCATCCAATTCTTGAACTGAAACATCTCCATTATACAATTGATATACTTGATATCCTTCAAATCTATACTCGTAATCATCAGTTTTATCTTTATCAATCTTCAAGCCAACTTCGTGATAGTCTTCATTTGCATTGTTAGAAGATAATTTATCATTTGATAAGAGTAAAATCAATTGCTTATCCAATTCAACAATATCAATATCCGGAGCATCCGGACCATCCTGTAATTCAAAGCAGTTGTCAAACAATGATTGAGCCAATTCATCCGCAGCGAGAAGTTGTTCCAGTCCCGGACCCGGATGTGGTATATTAGGAACCCAAGGTACACCAATAATCAATTCATTAACGTCTCCCGGTTTCAAAACAAAAGGTCCGGTTGATTGAATAGTTCTCATATCTGCTCTACCAACTTTTTTACTGTACATACTCCATCCATTAGGATCGTTTGGAGCATCAGGGAATACATATTTTACAGTATCTGTACTTCCCGGATTGTATCCATTATTGCTTCCGCCTCTGGTAATAGGAGTACCGAATCTCCAATATCCTCTGAGATAATTGTAAAACTGATCCGGCTGATCAGGATCCTTTCTCTCATTTTCTACGCTAGCATCTGATCTCATATAATATATAAATGATGTCATTCCTAACTCAATAGTTGTATCACCATCCTCGTCAAGAGCAATTGGTAATAATGTCGTATCCATTTTAACAAATACATCAACTAAACTCGTATCTGTCCCAACAATAACAGTATCAACTCTAAATAGAGAATCTATACCATACTTAAAGTGTGCTAAAGGACCTCTAAAGTAATCAACCCCTATCATAGGAATATTTTCACAATATGTATTGACACCATTATCACATGAACAACCGTCTTTACCGTCATGATCATCCATATTGTAAACAAACATCAAGTTAACCGGAGGAGGGACACAACCGACGTAATCATCATCTGCACAACCCAAATCCGGGTCAACCCACCAAGCAAAATAACAATCTCCAATGTCTGAGTTTGCTCTATTAATTAGCTTATATCTCTGAAAGGTCATATCATTTATCTCATCATTTGTATTCCAAGCAAAGGCTTCTACTTGTACTTCCATTTGTATTGGAGTAGCCTTTGATTTACTATGAGTACTTCCTGCGTCATTATAAACCCAAAAGAACATTTCATCAGCATAGATTCCATCATCGCATTGTCCCTTTCCCTCGGGTGCTTCTATATGTATGGTAGGAAAATCTCCATTACAAGGATCATAGTTATCATCTTCGTCTCTATCAAAATATGGAGCTAGATCGTGATCTTCAGGCAACTTGAAGCCGAATTTCTCTTGAAAATACGGATTCCCTTTTGCAGGCCAATACTTCACGCCATCAGGGATAGAATCACAATTCAAATTGGGATCCTCGTTATAATTTGCAATATGCTTATCTATTTCTCTGCCTGTAACTTTGAAATGGATATCCCATCTATCACAAATTTCCTTTTCGGTATCACCTGAAGCGATATCCAACGGACCTGCAGTAATATCAAATATACCTGAGCTTCTGTGACCCGAAACCATCATTTTAAGGTTGCCGGCATTATCTTTTCCTCCAATCCATACTGCACCTGAATACAAAGATGAAACTTCTTCTTCCGTATTCTCTTTTCTAGGAACAAAATAGGAGCCTACACTATTTTCCGTCCAAGTGTCTCCACCTGTTGTCAATATCGCCCTTACATTGTTGATACTTTGATAAAACTTATCAGTAGGTTGCTCACAACTTTCTCTAAGAGAAATATTGGTACTCACCTTTTGTTTTTCTTTTCTTTTCTTTTTGTCTTTTGGTAAATATATCGTAGCAAAACCCGTTTGCCATATAAAAACACTTAACAAAATCAATATTAAATTTTTCATATTATTATTTTTTATCATTTTTGTTGATTATAGATTAAACATTACTCCCATATAGATTCTTCTTGGTCTCGAATAGTGTCCCGGTGCAGCCAATCTCCAATCATATTGATCATAAAAAGCTTCGATTGGTTTACCTTGTGCCTCAATATTATTGATTTTTGTCTCTCCGTATTGAGACAGCAAAAATCCATCATCATCGGGGTCACCGGTATATCCATACACACCAATAATATTTTTTGTATTCAACAAATTCTCAACCCTGAGGTAGATATTTGCAACCAATTTTTTAGTAATTTTTATCGTTTTATCCGCTTTTAGGTTTATCTCAAGATACCACGGCTTTCTAGCTCCATTTATCTCACCCAAAAATCCTGTTGCACCAAATTGTGTCGGTTGTGCTCTTACGGTATATGGTCTTCCTGAAGTAGCAGAAGTCTGTATATTTACTCCAGCGTCTTCAAATATCTTATATCCGAACAATTCAGGTCCATTGTATTTTTTCCCGTGGAAATATCTGTAATCAACAATTGCGGATACACTGTGTCTTTCATCAAAATCTGCCGCATATAGGTTTCTAATAATTCCTCTATTACTGGTAGAGGCAGCAGAACTGGAACTTGATCCGGTACCAAATGCAAACTGAAGTGTATAATTAACCTGAAACTCAATATTCCCCTTTCTTCTAAAGTCATATGTAAATGAAAACCCTTTAACCGTACCATAATCCAAATTACCGAAACTGCTATATTTTGATATAGCAGGAACGAAAATATAAGGTCTAACCCTAATCATGTCTCTCATCTCCCTATAAAATGCTTGAATCTTCAATGCAGAGTTACCACTCAACTTTTGTTGAAATCCTACTTCGTAATCAATTGTCTTACTTGGCTTAAGATTTGGATTGTTATAAGTTTGATCATTCTTTTGCTCAAAATAATAGTACTCTATAGGTGTCATTGTACTTCTATCAGCAGGTCTTTGCACCAATACATCATAGTGTGCAAAGAATCCGGCATCATCTGAAATAGGAAATGAAAATGCAATTCTAGGCATTATGTTCACCTGTGGAGTATAATCTTCAAATGAGATATCCGGATTGAAGAATTTGGCTTGAATGTTTCTCAAACTGTCAACTCTCTCCTTGTAATATGGAGTCACAATTCCTCCTTTGAATATCTTACTACCATCTGTTGCTATCCCATTAGGTGCGTACCACTGATCATCCTTACGAAATCCTATAACATGATTTGAACCGGCTTCGGAAACATATACTTTATAATCATCTCCAACTGACTCCGGTTTGTCTAAACCTTCATGTGAATCATAAAATTCTTTTGCTGTTTCTATCTCATAAAGCGAATATGGATCTTTTAATACTTTCGTATTGGCATCATAATAATCAACTCTTGCACCAATCCTCATAATGATATCTTTGAAAGAGAATTTGTCTTGCAAATAAATACCACCATACAATGGATTTGCGGCAGGAGACCAAAAATCTTTTCTACCCTCTTCAGAGAAAAAATCATTGAACTTAACATTATTTGATAATTTATTACCCAAATAATCATATCCATAATAATACATCATACCTTTACCGTTCAACTCCTTGGCTGAAAACATGTCAAGTCTCAATTGCTCCGGAGTAAGATCTCTATCGACAAATACATAATCATGTTCATCTCTCCCTAATAAGTCCCTAACTGTTTTGTAAAATCTTGAATCTTCATTCCTGTTCAATTTTGTGTTGTATCTCAGCCAAGTATGATCCTCTCCTTGAACTGGCTGTACAAACTCCTCTCCTTCTAGTATATCAGTCGTATCCAAACCCACTATCCAACTATTTTGAAGCTCTTTAGCCAATTCCCACATTTTAATTGGACTAACAGACCAATAGCGATTAACTCTCATCTCTCCTACAACTCCTATCTCAATACTGTGTCTTCCTTTAGTGCTTCCGCTTGGAAAAATATCAAAACCTGCTGAAACATTAAAATTATATCTTTCATTGTCTTCTTTGGAAAATCCATTATATACACGACCAGCATTGTAATACAAATCATCCCATACTTCACTAAAATTATCATTTCTATCACCATTAACAACGCTAAATTTGGCCAATGTAGGATTTATGGTAGTACTAGGTTTAAATGGTTTGAACAACTGTAAATATCCTACAAAATCATACGGTCTGGTATTTATCCATTGGACACCACGACCTTTCCATATCGCGGTATCGACTACAGCTACAATAGTCTGTAATTCTGCATCCCGACTTCCGTAATAACCATATCTTGACAACTGGTCTTTATGAGTGAAATCCTCCGTGTTTCTAGTCATTCGTTCATAACCAAGCCTAATAGTATAGTTTGCATTTCTAATCATAAACCCAGATTTGCCTTCATCCTTATTTACTTCTACACCCTGCTTTCCTATTTTGTGTCTCAATCTGAAGTTTCCCCTGTATCTATTTGTATTTTGATATGGATTATGAGTCCAGTTTAGTATACGCCATTTTTGTTTTTCTCCACTATTCCTGCCAGGAGTAAATCTATTTTGGTTATCCACATATCCTCCTGAAAGAGAAATATCCATATTATCAGAGATTCTAGCATCAAGTTTAGCATTGATGTTAATATCTTTATTTTCATCATTTGGTGATATTTTCATAGGATCACCGATATCTTCATTGGTCAAATAATTGGCAGTAGTTATTCGTGTTGTTTTAAACTTAGATACAGGTTTTTCCTCAATTTTTTTGATTACGGATTCGGGTGCTGCGTAATAACCAATAGCAGAAGGATTATTGTCAGTTACATATTTGTATTGACCTGAAAGCCTAAAACCCAATACTGTTTTATCTTCATTTTTGATAATAGGACCAGATAGATATCCGCTCGCCAAATTGTAGCCATAAGGATCAAGGTACTGAGAAGTTTCCACCTCAACACCACCTGAAAATTTTCTTGATGGTCCTTTAGTTGTAATAGAGATAAGTCCTCCGGTAGCATCTCCGTATTTTGCAGCAAGACCTCCTGTTATAACCTGTAACTGCTCAATTTCAGACTGAGGAATTGAGTTGGCAGACACACGAATACCATCAACAAGAATTGCATTTGAGTTTGTTCTACCTCCCCTGAATGACATATCACCTCCATCTTGAGATGATACTCCGGCAGTAGTAGCTGCTATTGCATTCACACTTTTGGTAGGAAGATTGGCTATTTGATCAGAAGTCACAGTACCCCCTGTTGTGGTATTATCAATATCTATTAGAGGAGCTTTATATGCTTTGATCACAACATCCTCTAATTTTACGCCTCCGGCTGACAATTCAAAATCCAAACGCATAATCGCACCGGCTTTCACCACAACTCCTACTGTCCTGCCAGATTGATAGCCGAGATAACTTGCCTCGACATCATATGTCCCCGGATCCAAATTTGACATCAAATAATTCCCATCAATATCGGTTTGTGTACCTGTAATCAATGAGCCTCCTTTGTACAATTTCACATAAGCAAAATCTAGTGGAGCGCCTCCGTCTTTATCTTTCACGGTTCCTTCCATACTGGCTTGGGCATTCATCCCTAAAATACCAGTCATAAAAAGTACTAAAATCAATAGTAAATTTTTCTTCATATCAACAAATTTATATTTATAGTAATATTTCAAAAATTATTTAAGCGCACAATAATAAATAATTTTTTCATTCTTTCATAATAGCTTTCTAAATATTTATCCTAAGTCCTTTGATAATTTTAATATTACAAAAATCAATAAACCATAACTACACTATAGAAGCGATGGATTTTATAAAATAAAAAAACTAAATTTTAATCAATTCTAAACTTCAACAAAAATTTAAAATATTTTTTAACACCAACTCCGATATTTTGATCTTGGACTCTTTTGTCCAACCTGCTATATGTGGAGTAATTAAAACATTTTGCATAGAGTTTAAATCCTTATATTCTTTTAACTCTCTATCTGAAAAAGAATTTATTTTTTCATTTTCCAATACATCCAAAACCGCACCTTTTATCTTCCCCGCTTTTAGTCCTTCAAGCAAATCTTTTGTATTTACAACTTTACCTCTTGATGTATTTATTAAATAAAACTCTTTTTTCATTTTTGCAATAAAATCAGAATTAAAAAAATACAATGTTTCTTTCGTTAAAGGAACATGCAAACTAATAATATCTGATTCTTTTAAAATCAAATCTATCGTTGTTTCCTCTACGTAACGTAGATTGTCAGCAAAACGCTGCTTGTATTTGTCAAAAGCTAAGATTTTCACATCAAATCCACTCAATTTTTTAGCAAATTGACTTCCGGTATTTCCAAATCCTATTATTCCTATTGTTTTCCCGTCAAGCTCTATCCCTCTGTTTTTTTCTCTGTTCCATTGCATATTCTTTAGCTCTACATTACTCGCCACAATATTATTGAACAATGACAATAATAGCCCTAAAGCATGTTCGGCAACCGCATTTCTATTACCTTCAGGAGTATTTCTAACAACTATATTTTTCTTCTTAGCATACTCTAAATCAATTATATCTAACCCCGAACCCAAGCGAACTATCAATTTAAGCTTATCAGCTCTATCAATCATGTCCTTATCCATTACGGTTTTGGTATTGATCACAATCGCACAATAATCATGAATAATTCTCTTTACTTCGTCCAATTTAATATCAGGAAAATAATCTAAAACAAATCCTGCATTTTTCAATCCTTCAACCAATAAATCATGGACTCCATCAGTTATTAATACTTTTTTCAATTTTTTTTATTTAATTCAAATATTTATATCTAATACAACCGGACAGTGATCTGAAAAAACCGGATCTTTATAGATTTTTACGTCTTTTACTTCATCTTTCAAACTATCAGAAACGCTAATGTGGTCTATTCTCCATCCTTTGTTTCTCTGCCGTGAACCTGCTCTATAGCTCCACCAACTAAATAAAATGTCATCAGCATAAATCATTCTAAACGCATCGTGAAAACCTGAAGAATAAAAATCATCAAGCCAAGCTCTTTCGTCCGGTCTATATCCCGATGGATTGTCTTTTCTATCCGGATTGTGAATATCTGCTCTCTTATGAACGATGTTATAGTCACCCATTACGATTAGATTCTGCTGTTTGCTTTGTACTTCCTGCAAATACTGTCTAAAATCTTTTAAAAACTCCAATTTATATTGGTGTCTTTCTTCTCCACTAGTACCTGAAGGTATATATGCATTTACCACACTAAAGTTTTCAAAATCCACTCTTATCACTCTACCCTCTCTATCATATTTTTCAATTCCCATCCCTTTCACTACATTTAATGGTTTGTATTTTGTCAAAATACCAACACTACTATAGCCTTTTTTCTCTGCCGAATGCCAATAATTGTCGTATCCCATCAGCTTGTATTCCATTGGGTTCAATTGATTCTCCTGTATTTTGGTTTCCTGAATACCTAAAATATCAATATCCATTTTCATAAACCAAGACCAAAAGTCTTTTTTTGCAGCGGCTCGAATTCCATTCGCGTTGAATGTTGCTATTTTCATTTAATTATAAATTTATATTTACCTATTTATTAAGTTTTGTCATAATTTTTACTAAAATTGTAAAAATCTTGCCAAAACAGTTATCGGATTGTTTGTATTTATTGTCCTAAGCTATAATTTGGAGCTTCTTTAGTGATTGCGATATCATGAGGATGACTTTCGACCATTCCGGAATTTGTAATCTTCACGAATTTTGCCTTTTTAAGATCGTTAATTGTCCTTGATCCTGTGTATCCCATTCCAGATTTAAGCCCACCTATATATTGAACCATCACTTCGGAAAGTGTTCCTTTGTATGCGATTCTACCTTCTATTCCTTCCGGTACAAGCTTTTTGACATCATCTTCCGTATCTTGAAAATACCTGTCCTTTGACCCTTTTTCCATTGCACTAATTGAACCCATACCACGATAAATCTTAAACTTTCTTCCTTTGAAAATAATAGTTTCACCCGGGGCTTCTTCCACTCCTGCAAATAATGAACCGGCCATAATAGAACTTGCACCTGCTGCAATTGCTTTAGCTATGTCTCCGGTAAATCGAATACCACCATCAGCGATTACAGGAATACCTGTTCCTTCGAGTGCTTGTGCAGTTTCCATGATAGCAGAAAGTTGAGGTACACCTACACCCGCTACGATTCTAGTGGTACAAATACTTCCCGGACCAACTCCCACTTTAACCGCATCTACTCCTGCTTCGACCAATGCCAATGCTCCTTCTGCCGTAGCGATATTTCCACCTATTATCTCAATATCAGGGTACTTTTTCTTTATCTCCTTAATCATCTGCAAAACACCGGCAGAATGTCCGTGTGCGGTATCAACAGTCAGGGCGTCTACTCCGACATTCACCAATGCTTCAATCCTATTCATCGTATTGGAAGCGATACCTACTGCAGCACCCACAAGTAATCTACCGTATTTATCTTTGGCGGAATTAGGATAATTTTTAATTTTCAAAATATCCTTATAAGTAATAAGTCCCATAAGAATATTATTGTCATCCACAACAGGCAATTTTTCAATTCTGTATTTTTGTAAGATATGCTTTGCATCATCCAAACTTGTACCAACAGGTGCAGTGATTAGCCCATCTCTTGTCATTATTTCAACTATTGATTTAGTACTGTCTTCTTGAAATCTCAAATCCCTATTTGTTAAGATACCGACGAGCTTATTGTTTTTATCCACAATTGGAATTCCTCCAATTGAATGCTGTTTCATCAAACGTTGAGCATCCCCGATATTCGCTTCCAAACCAAGTGTGACAGGATCTGTTATCATGCCACTCTCAGACCTTTTTACTTTGCGTACCTGTGCTGCCTGTTCTTCAATACTCATATTCTTGTGAATAATACCAATACCTCCTTCTTTGGCTAATGCAATAGCCAATTTATACTCTGTTACAGTATCCATAGCAGCAGAAACAATAGGTATATTTATCTTTAAATTTTTTGTAAATTGAGTTGAAACACTTACCTCTCTAGGTAGTACTTCTGAATATGAGGGTACCAACAATACATCATCAAATGTCAGCATTTCCTTTATCGACGAAAATTTATTTGTTTTTTCCATACGCAAAGATAAAAGTAAGTTTATACTTTTAAAATATTCGCATAAAATAATTGATTTTTTTGATGCAAAAGACTTCTTTGAAATATTAAAAAGCTACATTTGCTTAAAAATAATAATCATGGATTTGTTTTCAGATGAATATTTTATGAAAAAAGCTTTTGAAGAAGCGAAAAAAGCAAGAGAAGAGAACGAGGTACCGGTAGGCGCAATTATTGTGTCTAATAATATTGTAATAGCTAAAGCTCATAATCAGGTTGAAACATTAAATGATCCAACTGCTCATGCTGAAATTTTGGCTATTACGGCAGCAGCCAATTACCTCGGAAGCAAATACCTTGAAAATTGTACTCTTTTTGTGACTCTTGAGCCATGTATGATGTGTGCTTCTGCATTAAATTGGGCTAAGATAGACCGAGTCGTATATGCCGCTGAAGACAGTAAAAATGGATTTATGAAATGCGGGAAACAAGTACTTCATCCCAAAACAAAACTTGAGTTTGGTCTGATGGATGAACAAAGCAGTATGCTGTTAAAGGATTTTTTCAAAGGTAAACGGTAAAAAAGACTCTATTTACCAGCCTTCAGGATTACCGTATTTATATAAAATAATTATTTTTGAAGACCTGGAAATTCCCCCCGGATTAATACCTTGCTGTCCTTGTGGAATTTTAGTGTTCAACTTTTTAAAATACTCCACCCATGATTCAAAATATTTATCAGTTGCCTTGTCTTTGTAGTTCATTGGCAACAAAGAAAAAACACTCTCTCCCTTATTGTCTTTAAAAGTAAAGTAAACCAGTTCAGAGCAATAATATCTATCGTTTTTGATACTAAAAACATCATCATAAGGCTTACCGATATACTTTTTGAGATTAATAATCGAATTTTTAATGATACTCTCATCATTTAACCGTCCAACCACTACTTTTGGTCTGTTAAATTTATCCTTATATCTATCCAGAAAAGTACTAAGGTCTACTTCCCTTACGGCATTTCCCATCGCTTCAGCAATCAACACTTTGCCATTTTTCTTTTTAGATACTATTCCTACGTGCGAAAAATGAGCACTATCCAAACCAAAGGTCACGCTTTCAATTGCATCACAAAGAGGACCGCAATCCAAATCCTGAAATAACAAATCACCCTCTTGAAGAAAATCACTTCCTTGTATGACAGGGAATTTTATCTCCATATTTTTTGAATGAAGAACTTTAGCTTCGTGTAGTAAAATGACTTTTGGATCTAGAGTCAATTTGGTATTAGCATCGTCAAAAGATGAATTAACAGGTAGTGCATATACATCTTTATAACTGCTAACATGCACAGTAAAATCTAATAAGTTCTTATTACTAACAATCCTAATAGGTAAATCAAAATAAAATAAATCTTTGTTTTGAACAATTTTTACATATAAAACAGTATCTAATATTTGCCAATCTATATTAAGCTTCGGGTGTCCGGGCTTAATAAGCCATTGGTTAAAAAACAGCTTTAAATTTTCATTTGACACCTGCTCTGCTATGGCTCTGAAATCTTTTGTTAAGGCATTAGAATTTTTATATCTCTTATAATAATTTCTAAGCAAAGAATAAAAATTGGTTGTTCCGATTTTGTTTCTCAACATATGCAAAAACCAAGCAGCTTTCTCATAAGAGTTGGGGTTCAGTAATTTATTCCAATCTGTCACAGTAGTATCAATAACGGATTTTGAAATTCTTGAATTGTACCTGATTACTTTTTTCCTTTCGGTTTTCATCCTTTCCATAAGTCTTTGTTCCCCATATTTGAATTCAAGATACATATCAGTAAGATAAGTTGCAAATCCTTCACTCAACCATATATCATACCAAGATTTTTCACTTACACTGTTGCCAAACCATTGGTGAGCTACCTCGTGGGCTACCAAAGGCTCAACTTGATGTCTGCCATTTACAGATCCCTCATAATAAAAAATATTTCCTGCATTTTCCATACCACCATACCTTGTCTTGGATTGTACATTGGCTAGTTTGTGATACGAGTATTTACCGATTGAATCAGTATAAAACTTCATAATATCCATAGCGGAAATATAATCATCTAAGCCTCCTTTCGGGACCGGATTAAAAACCCACGAACTAATAGGTATACCATAAATATTTCCATAATTTTTAATATCAAAATCTGCTACTCCTATGACCATGACTTTTGTTGCCAAAGGCACATCTCCTGTACTGTAACTAATTCGGTTAAACTCATCATTTATTTTTACTTTTTCAACCAAAATTCCATTTGCAATAACCTCATAATGACTTGGTGCGCGTACTGTAAAATCAACACTAGCTTTGTCGGATGGATGGTCAATCACACAAAGCCAATTGTGTGCTCTGTTGGGCCAATTATCTCCAAAAAACGTTCTTTTCCCTTTTTTGTTTTTTGAAATAATAAGACCGTCTGCCGGGATGCCTTTAAAGCTTATTTTAAATGTATCAACACTATCTTTTTCCCAATGACCTTTAAAATACAATCTATCATTTATATGTTTAAATTTTATCTTTGCATCTCCATTTAGTACTTCGATGACACTCATTCCTTTATCGCTTTCTTTATTTTTCAAGTCTAAAAAAAATGAATTTGTTGATTTCATAAACCTAATGCTGACCGCTTCATAAACTTCAATAATATCATTGGCATCTGTTAGTTTTATATCAAAATCATAATGTAAAACATCTATTTTATCAATCTGAGGGTTTTGCTGTTTAACTTGAGAATACGAACTTATAATTTGTATTACAAAAAACAATATCAGGAACAATCTATTCATATTAGTTTAATTTTAATATCAATTTGCAATAATTCGCCATATTTGAGCGACGACAAAAGTAACAACTAATCCCATAATTATAGGTAAAATTGTTGCGATTAATGTCCATTTTTTACTTTTTGTTTCCTTGTATATAGTATATATTGTGGTACTACAAGGATTGTGAAGCAGACTAAACAACATCACGTTTATCGCAGTCAATACAGTCCAACCACCTGCTTTCAATATCGCAGCCGTATCATTAACTGAGTCCAACTCAAACATCACTCCGGCTCCCTCTCCTGCTTGCATACCTGTCACTAGTACCGTAAGCATAAGTATAGTAGGTATCACAATTTCATTTGCCGGAATAGCAACTATATACGCTAATAAAATCACTCCGTTCAAACCGATTATAAAACCAAAACCATCCAAATATTGGATTATCCATGCAGCAATACTTTGATCTCCTATATTCAAATTTGATATTAGCCAAATAGCTGCACCTGCAGGAGCTGCAAATACAATAGCTCTCCACAAAACAATCAATGTCCTATCGATGATTGATGTGTATATGGTCTGCCAAAAATTAGGGGGTCTATATGGAGGCAACTCTAGATTAAAAGTTGACACTTCGCCTTTCAACAAAGTTTTTGACAAAGCCCAAGACACAAAAAACATAAAAAATATACCTAATACAGCTATGCCAAAAACAGCTGCCAATGATACCATGCCCGACATTGAAGCAGGAACCACTGCACCTATAAATATTGTTGCTAAAAGTATTTGTGTAGGCCATCTACCATTGCACAGTGAAAAATTGTTTGTTATAATTGCGATTAATCTTTCTCTTGGACTATCTATTATCCTTGTAGCTACTACCCCCGCAGCATTGCAGCCAAATCCCATACTCATAGTAAGCGCCTGCTTACCATGTGCTCCTGATTTTTTAAACAAATAATCAAGATTAAAAGCGACTCTAGGCAAATATCCAAAGTCTTCCAGTAATGTAAAAAGAGGGAAAAAGATAGCCATAGGTGGCAGCATTACCGCAATGACCCAGGCTACTGCTAAATACACCCCGTTTATTAAAAAACCGGATAGCCACCAGGGCATACCCACACCGGACGCAAGTGATTTTAATACAGGCCTAATATCTCCGAGTAAAAAATCCGACAGCATAGCTGAAGGATAATTCGCCCCTTGAATAGTCAACCAAAGAACTATCCCTAAGATAAAAAACATAATGGGAAATCCCCATACTCTACTTGTAACTATTCTATCAATTTTATTATCTAATCGTGCGGTTTTATTGGACTTGCTAATAATTGCATCCTCTACTATTTCAGCTGCATCTGCATATATACCTTCTGCAAGATTATCGTGAAAATCATCTCCGATTTTCCAACGAAGTTCTTCTGCCAAAGCAATAATATTTTTTATTGTTATTTTATCCATTTACTAGTTTTACAAAAATACACCTGACTCCAAGGCTTCAATAATCTGCGCATCCCCTTCCAAAAGTCTAAAGGCTATCCATCTACTATTGGGGATATTAGGAAATTCTTTTTTAACCCTAACGCTTAACAGTTCGACAGCTTCTTCAATGTCTTTTGGTATATTTTTAATCTTATGCGGCTTACAGATAATTTTACCATCAGCTAAGTCATTGATCGTTTGAATAAGTTCGGGGATGCCTTCCTTGTATCTTGCGCTTGTAGGCACGACGGGTATACCCAAGTCTCTTGCCAAAGACCTAACGTTAATATCTATCTTATTTCTTTTTGCTTCATCCATGAGATTGAGACATAAGACAGCCTTGTTAGTAATTTCCAAAATTTGGAGTACTAAATTCAAATTTCTTTCCAGTCTATTTGCATCTACGACGATTACAGTAACATTGGGCTTACCAAATAATATAAAGTTTCTAGCTATCTCTTCGTCTTCCGATGTAGATAAAAGAGAATAAGTGCCAGGCAAATCTACTAATTTATATTTTTTGTCATTATATTGAAATGCACCTTCTGCACGTGTTACGGTCTTGCCCGGCCAGTTGCCTGTATGCTGTCTTAAACCTGTCAATGCATTAAAAACCGTACTTTTCCCCGTATTGGGATTTCCGGCAAGCGCCACTACAAAATCAAAATCATCGATATCAATTCCAAGTTTTTTCAATCCATCAGTATTGAATTGATCGCAGTTTTCACAGTTACTATGAGGTAAAACATCCATAAATCAGTCTTTTTTTATTAATATTTTCAATGCTTGATCATCACGTAATGCAATTGTTGTCCCTTTGATATAGTATCCGGTCGGTTCACCAAACGGATTGACGAGATCAATGGATACTTTGGCTCCTCGCACAAAGCCCAAATCAAGCAAGCGCCTCCGACTATCCCCTCTGCTCTCTTTTGAAATACCTTCTACAATTGCTGTCTCTCCCGGATTGAGAGCTGTTAATCTAACAATACTTTTGTCTTGTATTTCCTCCTGGTTTTTGAGTATGAAAACTTTGATATTGCCAGCAACTATTGGTGCTAATCTGAACTCTTCCCCCTCAGAATAAAAGGTAACCCTCGTTGAATTATTTTCCAATATTTTTATTTGAGAACCAATATGAATGTTTTCTGCTAATATTTGTTTATAAATAATCTCAGGATTATCATCAATATTAATAATTTTTCCTACTTCACCAATCGCCAATCCTGATAAAGGAATACTGTCAATTTCTGCAATTTTACCCGTAGAAGTTGGTATTGGATCTCCATGAGGATCAAAAATAGGATTACCCAATTGTGTAGCCAACTCCATAGCTTCATCTTCATTGGTTTCATGTTCTTTTCTTTCTGCTATGCCATGCCATTCCGCTTTGTCAAAGCCGGTTTTTTCGGCCAAATATCTTTCCCACAACCGGTGTACTCTTACTATCTTTACAGCATAATCAAACCCCTCTTCTGTCAACTTAAAAAAATCATTATCAAAATACACTAAATCACTATCAATCATCTTATCAATTCCGGAAATTATAACAGCATCCTTATAGCCTAAGGCATTTACTAAGAAATTTGTAGTGATATTATTGTTACTGTTATGGTACAACTGCTTAAGTATATCCTCAATCACTATCTTCTCATCTACTTTATAACTATTCAACAACAGCCATGTCAACCCTTTATTCGGCCTGAAAAACAGGTATATGATCATTGATGACACAATGAAGATTAAAAGAGAATAAACCGGATTATATGAATACATCATCATAAATAATAAATAGTCTATTACTATCACAACAAATATAAGCACTTTGTTTAAAAAAATTATGATTTTAAAATTAATCAAATATCAGAATACCCTGTGAGTATGAAAATCAAAATCAAAACAGCGCTAATATCACTACCTAATTAAAAAAAATGAAATACAAATAAAAATATCACATAAAAAAACATAATTCTTTGCAGCATAACACTATCTCAATGCATCATAATTATATAATCAAGCATTTATATAAAAATTTAAAATATTTTTTGGCATGATAATTGCTTGATTATTAATGAAATATTTATTTTTTAACTAAATTTTTTATCATGAAAAAATTAAATTTTGTTTACCCCCCCCATTTAGAATAATAAATGGCAGAACAGGAAATTTGTTATTAATCATTTTGGTATTAATAGCAGGAATTTTACAAGTACAAGCACAAAACATTGATTGTGTTACTGATGTTACCTACACTACGATCGAAGACGAGATAATGTATTTACCTCAGAATACTGCATTTGAAGATATCCACCCTTACGATATCCCGAGCCTTAAGTACACACAAAAGACCAAATCACATCACGAGTGGATTGATAGAACAGGAGATATTAACCACGAAATTATTTTGACAGACGCAATCAACAGTCATGAAAAATGGGAATATCTTTCAAATAAATGGTTATTTAACAAAAATGGACTTACATCTTATACAATTGGTCCGAAAGGTGGTGAAACTGTTAATAATCAAATTTCTTATACTACAACCACTATCAAATTGTATGATTTGCATAAGCAAGATGTGTTATTAAAAGGGATTTTGGTAAATAAAGTATTCCCAGCAAACATACAAACGGAATTAGCAAATAAAAATATTCCTTTTGTTGTTGTAGAACCCGGTGTAACTATGATTGGAGATTCAACAAGTGTAACTATTTTCAATGAAAATACACCTAAGACAATTACTACATTTATTTTTAAGACCGGTGGTCCAATGCCAGTCAGTCCTCCTGATTCTGATGACCCTAATATTAAAGAAACAGACATAGATTTGTTTGATATCGACCAATGTCGTGAAAATTTATTATCAACAAAAACAAGTGTGGTAAATGATACTTTATCAAATGGTTTATGTTCAAAAAGAGTAAAAACAACTTATTATGAAGATTATCAATTTGATTGTTGCTCACCACAACCACAAATAACGGCGAATGACAATCAATTGAAGACAGATCTTGATTTAATGTTATTTCCGAACCCTTTAAATTCGGGTACATTGTCTATTGAACTTCCCGATTTGTTTGTTGGAGAGCAGGTTGTTTTGTCAATTAATACTTTAGATGGTAAAGTAATCTATAATATACCACAAATGACAGGACAAAAGAAATTCTCATTAAATGTAAACAAGTATTTGAATAGACAAGGGTTTTATGTTATAAAAGCTATAAGTAAAGATAAGGTTATTACCAAGAAATTCTTTTTTGTAAAATAAAAAATCAATAAAAATGAAAAATAATATAATAAAAATTAGTATATTTGTACTGATGTTTAATGCATTTGGTACAATATTGGACGGACAAGTCAATTGCGACTCGATAACATCAGTCATAGATGTAGGAGATGTTCAATACACTCCACCTACCGATAATCCGGGAACTTTCATTCCGCCTCATCCTCCGGTTTTCCCGGGTGATAAAGCTATTTATTGGATTCACGGTATGAATGGTAGTGCCGCTTCATGGGAAAAAGCAGCTGATTGGGTTGAATCAAATTACAAGGTTGTCTCAGTAAGGCCTGATTATGGAGCAAATCAAACATCATGGGATGAAGCATGGACAGGGCTGGAAAATAAAATAAATGATAATTGGTATAATGTAACCAAACCTAAAGTCACACTATATGATCAAAGTTTTGGTATCTGTCATAGTCTGGGCGGAGTTGTACTTCGAAAAGTATCGGAGCAAGGCAATCCTGAGCCTATCAATGGTATTGTTACCTATAGTAGTCCTCATGGTGGTAGCAGGATTGCTCAATATATTGAACCTGCCAATAACAATAATATTACCACCCCTGAATTTGAGGAATTAGAAGGCCATTTTGCATATAATGCTGGTGTAATAGCATCAGGTCCTATTTCCGAGCATTTAATATTTGGTAACATCAGTTATAATGGAACAATTTATAGTGTTGAAGATATCGACTTAAGTGCATTTAATATAGGAATAGATAAGACAACAGAGGATTTTATTGATTTTATTCATGACTTCTGGGGATTTAATGCTGTTTGTGCAGTTGTCGACCTAAAAAAACCTCTAGCAGATGGACTTAGTAAAATGATTTTTAATAACAAAACTTTTTTGACAAGTTTTTTTATCAAACAGTTAACAAGTGAAGCTGCTGAAGTATTAGATCCCGGTTCTAGCGAATTGAATATATCGGAGCAGATCACTTCCGATGGGGATGAAAAAAAACGTGTTGCTTTTACAACTGATATCACTTCAGGACATAAAAATGCTCACTATTCAGCATTCAAATTGCTTTATACCGCTTTGAAAGATCCGAATGCGCAATCGTTATTTTCTGCACAAACGTTAAATGATGAAGCCGTAGGAGTATTTAATAAAATCAAGACTTTTTATGAGGATCAGGAGATATGGTATGAAGAGCATTATGACAAAAAAGCTTTTACCACACCCCGATGGTGGCCATGGAGTTTGGATCCCCTTGTATTTTGGGGCAACCTTCCTCACTTAAGAGATGAATATGCAATAGGATTTCAAGGATTTACTGATTTGAATGATTATTATGAAGTAATAGCCGGAGCTAGAATTTATGAGGAAACGTCTTCAGATTTAGGTACCTGCTATGAAGATGAAGGACCGGTATATAATGTCCCGATTCAAAGCTGTGAATCTGGCGAATGGTATCCAAACGATTATAGCGTATCTATTGATTTTATTCCATACGACGGACTTCTCACCGTAGACTCCCAGAAAGATTGGAATACAGTCGATAATATTCCTAAGTTTAATTTTCCCGGCTCAAATCATCTGACCATACAAAATGATATTAATACCCAAACTAGTTTAATAAACTTACTTGATAGGAATATATATGGTCATTTTTTCTTTACAGAGCATAGATAAAATCATAAAGCCATGAAAACATTATTCAGATTTATAATATTGACGGGAATATTGGCAAGCCTGACGGCTTGCCCTCCCTGTGAAGTGGACGAAAAGATATGTCCTCCGGATTGCCCTCCGGAGGACACTACAGACTATCCGCTTGAGAAAATACTGGAATTCAGATATTTTACTCCTACCACCGATCAAAATTCCATAGGTTCTGTCGGAGAAGTAAAAAAATATAAAAATATATTGATATATAACGGCTTTCCCCCGTATATTGACAAGATATTTCGCATTTTTTTCTTTGATACCAATACTGGTAAGAGACTTAAGGTTTTCAAAACAGGATATAATGGCCTCGGTGATATGGAAATAATTGACAAATACCTTATAACATCCGGACTTGACGGAGGTTTTATATTTGATTTGGATAACCTGAGCTTAGTAAAAAAACTAAATAATAAATTTTATGTATATTTAGCCCAATTTGATAATAGCGTATATCTTACTGCCTTATATGGCCCGTCAGTTCAATATCCTGATTCCACCAGTCTGATTAAACTTCATATACCATCATTGGAGACAGAAAAGATATTGACAATCACAAGAAAAGAATATGGAGGATTTAGCTCACTCAATACGGTATCATTTGAAGTATTGGAGAATGGAGATACTATGATGTACGGTACATACGAGGCACAATACAAAAAACTATACAGTTATAATTTGACAAAAGGCGGTTTTGTATGGGAGACCAGAGCCAAAGGAGGTGATTTTTATTCGTCGCATCCTTTGTATGATGACAAATATATTTTTATCACCAACTATCTAGGAGCAGAAGCTTATGATAAATCGACCGGCAAATTGGTATGGCGGACTCCTTTGACTCATGATGGCAATTGGTTTAGAGGAAACGAACCTTTGTTATTGAACGGTCGACTGTATTTGTTAGCTGATAATAAAAAGATTTTCTGTTTGGATTCCAAAGACGGTAGTATAATATGGGAAAACGATAAAGCAGGAGGTGGCCTTGGAGGAATAAGCTACTATAAAGATATGATATATCATGTGAATGAAGGTAATCAATTGATTATAGTGGATATGAATACAGGAGAAGAGTTGCTGAGAATCGATAGTCCGCATCGCAACGTTAATCCGGATAATGTCTTCGCGAGGTTTGAGATTATGCCTCCGTATATAGATTCGACTGCCGGGGTATTTTATCAACCGGATAGACACCAGATAATTTGCTTTAAACTGTGGGAAAAATAAGAGCGAAAAAGTTTGAAAATAAAAATCAGGTAGCTATTTTGTTATATTTTTTAATGAAAATTTTAAAAAGATGAAATTAATATATATATTATTTATAGGAAGTCTAATCTCATCAATCATGTTGAGCAGCGGATGTTGTAAAAAACCGGTAAACCCGTTTGATGATAAAGATTATACACCGGAAACAGGAACGTTTAAAGATTCAAGAGACGGGAAAACTTATAATTGGGTAAAAATCAACGACCGGATATGGATGGCAGAAAATCTAAACTACACCGGAGAAGACATCAAACATATTACTGACAATACAGAGTGGATAAACAATATTGCTAATGACGGTTGGTGCTATTATGGCAATAGTGACAGTCTCGGAGCAATATACGGAGCCTTGTATCAATGGGAAGCTGCTAAAAAAGCATGTCCGGAAGGTTGGCATTTGCCAAGTGACGAAGACTGGATAAAACTCGAACAACTGATAGATAATGATCAATATGCATTAAATGCCAGTACCACATTAAAATCATCTACCGGATGGGATTGGGAAGCTGGCTCTATTCTTAAAAGAAAAAACAGATACGGTTTTTCCGCTTTGCCGGGTGGTTACCGTAGTCTTATTAGCGATGCATATTTTTTATTGGGAGGATACAGTGGCTTTTGGTGGAATATAGAAGTAAACAATATAGATGAAGCCAATTATTGCAGTCTTGTTTCTCAGAAACATAATATATTTATAGACTATGCAGACAAGAAAAACGGTTTTTCCGTACGTTGTATAAAAGACTAGAAATTATACATATTATATAAAAACATATGTGTTTTTATCGAAATTAGATAAAAATAGTCTCTTTTTCTTAATATCTTTGCATATAGTTACCATGAATTATGCTATTTTAATAAAACCGGTATATAGAGAAAGTGTTAACACTAAAAAAACAATATCATGAAAAGGATTTTTATTTTATTTATCGTTTTGTTTTCATTTTTATCATCTCCTGCAATTGCCCAGAATGAAATAAAATGGAATATATTACCAATTGCTTTCAGAACCCTATGTTTGTCCTACGAACATATTTTAAATAATAAGACAGGGTTAAATGCTACAGGAGAATACATGTTTTATCCTAAAGAGATAATGTCATATGCCGATATTTCAATAGAATACAGAATGTATTTTAAAAATAGAGATATTGCAGCTACAGGGTTTTGGGGATCTCCATATATCAAATACTCAAGGTTTATTTATGGGAAATACAATCTTTTAGATTTAGCATTGAAAGTAGTATTTGCAGTATTATTTAATGCAAAGTTAGATGATCACAAAACAGTTTTCAATGAAGTAAATATCGGTTATTCGCTCGGATATAAAGGTAGGATAGGACATAGCAGAATTTATTATGGTGGATACTTTGGATTAGGCTTGAATGTATTTAACTATGTATATCGTCTTAATCTTGAAACTATGGAAAAAAGTGTTATTCCCGGATTTGAAAGAAAACTATTCCCAAGAGGTGGAATAAATTTTGGTTATAGATTTTGAATAAAGTAGTGAAATAATTTGAAAAAAACACACCATTTTTATATATTTGCTGCCAGATATAGAAAAATGGAAAACCGATTATTTCAAATTCTTTTATTTGTACTGTTGATTGCTGTTGAATCCTCGGCACAGGGTTCGATGAGTGAGAACATTAAAGTAAGTTTGGACAAATTTGAAACCGTGGATGAAATGCCAAGGTTTCCCGGTTGTGAAGAAATTTTTGATTCCTACGAAAAAGAAAGATGCTCCAGAATCAAACTGAACAATTATATAAAAGTAAATCTGGACCCCATTGATTTTGAAGACAACCATACCAGCCAAGAAGTGATGGCTATGTTTATCGTTGACAAATCAGGTTTGATTTCAAATATCAAAATCCTTAGAAACAAAGATCCACAAATTGTTGAAAGTGCCAGAAAAGCCATTGAAAGCATGAACGACATAAGATGGATTCCCGGGAAAAAAGCGGGCAAAAGTGTAAATATATGGTATACTTTACCTATTAGATTTGATCCTAGGTCTTCAATTTCATCTTCAAGACTAGCCTCAAAACAATAGCAACACCATAATTTGGTTTTAAAATAAAGATATCTCTTAGCACTTAATATTGTGTCGTTACTACGACAATTAAGTTCATTATTTAGGGTTGATCTAAATAAATAGCTATCTTGTGATTTATATAATTTATTAATCACAAAAAAACATATACATGAAAGGATTTGACAAAAAACAATTTTTACTATCAGTTGTAGCGGTTTTTATCGTAATGCAAGCAACAGATTTTTTGATACATGGAGTAATACTAAGGTCATCATATGAAGCGACTAAGGAAATATGGAGGCCGGAAATGGAAAACATGATGTGGATAATGCAGATAACGGGAATAGTCTTTTCTGTCTTTTTTGTAAATATTTATATATTTTTTGCAAAGGGACATTTTAGAGAAGGTATATTTTCAGGGCTTTGCTATGGGTTCTTGATGGGTGTATTAATATATGGGGGAGTGAATTTCAATCAATATGTAATCTATAACATCGAGCTATCTTTGGTGTGGAAATGGTTTGTTTTTGGAGTGATTCAGATGGCATTAATGGGGCTAGTAACCTCACTAATCTATAAGGTAAATACGAAAACTCCACAAAATTAAATATCTTTTTTTCAAGGTTAAAACTAAAATTGAAAAAAAAACATATAAAATTCAATATTTATTTGTATAAATTAAAATATTGAAATATCTTTGCGTCCGGTTTCGAATAAGTCGAAATATTTTTGTCCCATAGTGTAACGGTAGCACGACAGTTTTTGGTACTGTTTGTCAAGGTTCAAATCCTTGTGGGACAACAAAAAAGCGCTTTGACTTTGTCAAGGCGCTTTTTGTTTATATTTAATCTTTATTTTCATCAAATTGTTATAAGATATAGTTATGAGTTTACTTAATAAATACGATAGTATAAAAGAGAAATTTATCTATTTGGAAGAACAACTTTCTAATCCGGAAATAGCAAGTGATTTGGATAAATTCAAAAAAATAAACAAGGAGTACAAGGAATTAAAAGATATTCTAGTTGTTTTTGATGAATATAAGAATGTAATGGATAATATCCAAAGTTCAAAAGCTATGCTCAAAGATGAAGATGAGGACATGCGTGAAATGGCAAAGATGGAGCTTGAAGAGCTGGAAGGCAAAGACGAAGAGTTTGAAGAGAGACTGAAGATGATGCTTATCCCTAAAGATCCAGATGACAGTAAAGATATTATTTTTGAAATCAGAGCCGGAACCGGTGGTGATGAGGCCAGTATTTTTGCAGGAGATTTATACAAGATGTACTTAAAATATTTTGAGCAACAAGGTTGGACTACAGAAGTACTTTATGTAAACGAAGGTTCTGTAGGAGGATATAATAAATTGGTACTTGAGGTAAAAGGTAATGAAGTGTATGGAAAATTAAAATTTGAATCCGGAGCACACCGTGTTCAGAGAGTACCAAAAACAGAGTCACAGGGTCGAGTTCATACCTCTGCGGCTACTGTAGCCGTAATACCTAAATACAAGGAAAAAGACATTAAGATAAAAAAAGAGGACTTGAGAACTGATACTTTTAGAGCTAGTGGAGCAGGAGGTCAGCATGTAAATAAGACGGAATCAGGAGTAAGATTTACTCATATCCCAACCGGGATAGTATCTGAAAGTACAGATTCAAGATCCCAATTAAAAAACAGGGAGATAGCGCTTCAAAGACTATATCTTAAAATCAAAGAAGCACAGAGAGAGCAAGATCAAAGAGAGCGCACTGCACAAAGAAAAACACTTGTTGGCTCGGGTGATAGATCTGATAAGATAAGGACATACAATTATCCCCAAAACAGAGTTACCGATCATAGAATAGGGCTCACGCTATACAGCCTCAACAAAATTGTGGAAGGGGATTTGGATGAGATAATAAATGCACTACGATTGGCAGAAAATATGGAAAAGCTTAAGGAAATAGATGAAATAGGGATTTAAATAAGCTCTATTTTTTCATTTGTTTTGCTTCTATACTCAATGTAGCGTGAGGAACTGCTTTCAATCTTTCTTTTGAAATTAATTTTCCCGTAACACGGCAAATACCATATGCCTTATTATCGATTCGAAGCATTGCATTTTCAAGGTGCTTTTTGTGTTTATTGGCTCTAGCAAGCATCTGCATAACCCTTTCACTTTCTGCAGTGCCAACTCCATCATCCAGTCCTTTTATCCGTCCGTCAGCACTATTGGAGATATCTTCAATCTGTCCTCTTAAAAATTTGATTTGCTCTGCAATTTTATTCAATTTTTTTTCAATTATCAATCTAAATTCTTCTAATTCTTTATCAGAATATCTGTTTTTAATTAAATCTTCCATGAGTATTTAAGTTGGTTTGTAATATAACTTTTTTATCTTTGGTTTTATTTTATTGATTTATACAATTTGTTCTAATAATTAAATACACAATATGTCATTAAAGTCACCTTTAACAGTAGTAGTATTTTTGCTTTTTTATTCTGTCTGTTTTGGTTTTGTAAGTAACAACGAAAATTGGAGGGATAAAGTTTCATCTGATTTAATTAAGAAATTTGAAAAAAACAACAATGTTGACATATTAGTGTATCTAGACCTACAATTCAAGTCAAAAGCTCTACCAACAAACATATCTAAGAAGGAAAAAGCAAAGCTTGTCTATAAGTATTTGAAAGAAAATAATTCAAAAAATCAAAATGAAATTATTGATTTGCTAGATAGATTCGGTTATAAATACAAGCGGTTTTATATTGTGAATTCTATAGCTGTATCAAAAGCTACATTGGAAATAGTCAGATTATTGGCAAGACAAAGGGAGGTTGAATTTATATCATATGATTCTCCGACAAAAGATCACACTAAGATACAAGAATCGATATCTGATATTAATAAAGATACTACAATAACTTGGGGACTAAAAATGATCCAAGCACCCGAAGTATGGGACATGAATATCAAAGGAAAAGGAGCGATTGTGGGCGGACAAGATACGGGATATGATTGGACTCATCCCGCCCTCAATAAAAAATACAGAGGATTTCTCAATAATAGTACTGTTGATCATAATTACAACTGGCACGATGCAATACACGACATAAGTCCATTGAATAACGACTCAATTGTTGCCCCTTCAAATAATCCTTGCGGTCTTGATTCTCCTATTCCTTGTGATGATCATAGTCACGGTACACACACTATGGGAACTATGGTGGGCAGCAATGACAGTTTGGCATTTGGAGTTGCACCGGAAGCAAAATGGATCGGTTGTCGTAATATGGAGAGAGGATGGGGTAAACCTTCGACTTATATTGAATGCTTTGAATGGTTTATGGCTCCAACTGACACTAGCGGTAACAATCCAGACCCAGAATTATCTCCAGATGTCATCAATAATAGCTGGGGATGCCCAATAAAAGAAGGATGCGATTCGACAAACTGGAAATATATGGAATTAGCTTTAGATAATTTGAGAAATTCCGGTGTTTTTGTAGTTGTGTCAGCAGGAAATGATGGTATAAGAAATTGTGGAAGTATAAAAAATCCGGCTGCAATGTTTGAAAATGCATTTACCATTGGAGCGACAAGACTGTTCTTTGACTCTACGGCAGTAAAGTATGGAGACACAATTGCAGGATACAGCAGTAGAGGGCCTGTCACTATTGATGGAAGCGATCGATTAAAACCTGATATATCAGCACCGGGAAGCAGTGTCTTATCATGTGTCCCAAACAATAGATACAGATATAGTAGTGGAACAAGTATGGCCGGGCCTCATGTTGCCGGTGTAGTAGCTCTAATGGTATCAGCTAATCCAAAATTGAAAGGACGTGTAAATGATATTGAGGAAATACTTATCAATTCTGCTAACCCTAAATATGAGATTGATACTTGTAGAGGAATATTTACAGCTGAAATACCAAATTCAGTTTATGGATATGGTAGATTAAACGCATTTGAGGCGGTAAAACAAGCTATTGATTTTACGATATCAAATAAAAATATCATTTTGGATAATAGTGATTTGGTTATTTTTCCAAATCCGTTTTTGGATAAAATCAATATTGAATTTAAAAACAATACGGATAGTCAGGGAATTGAACTTTATGATTTAGTAGGGAATTTGATTTTGAAAAAATCTATATTGAATAACTCACAAATAAATCTAAGCTTTCTAAACCCCGGCATATACATAGTAAAATCACAACAAAAAGGTGTACAAATAGTGAAAAAAATCGTTAAGTATTAAGAATCAAACAACATCTTTCAACAATCTGGGGACAGAGTCTGTCATCCCGTTATTTTGAACAAAAACAGTTATTTTCAACTCTTTTGATAGCTCATCTATGGAGTTGGAGACATCCCTTTCTACATTATCTTTTGGTATTGCCAAACCGATAAACACAATGTCTGCATCCTTGCTTTTCTCATTAAGAATACTCTTAAAACCTGTTTTGTTAATCAGGGAAATTTCAACCTTTGCATCGACTTTAGCATCAGGTAATAGTGCATTTATTCTATCATTAAGCATGTCTTTTTCATCAACAGTATTAACTGCAGAGCGAATAGTTATGTCAGCATTACTCCATTGTTTATTGAGTTTTAACAAATAAGCAAATAGAAGCATAAGGTCTCCGTTTTTCTCTTTACCGCCCCACCATAAATCAATTTTTTTAAATTGCTTTTCGCTATTGTATTCGACATTGAATCTGACTAATATGATATTTTTATTCATAAGCGACAGCTTCTTTATAAGTTTTAGTTGACTCACTTGATTATTTTTCTCTTCTGACCATCCAAATATAATCGTATTTGTCTTCAAAGCTCCTACTCCATGTGAACTGGAGATACTTAAAATGCCATCATTCAGATTTTCTACGGGATTTACTTCACAGAAAGCCTCCAACTGATTTTTCTCTAGTTCATCAAGCATTTCAATTTGCATCTCCTCTCTTTTCAAAGGAGTAATATTTTTATCAAAAACAAGCTTTGAAATCGTCAAAACACCCCTGTTTTGTCCGAGAGCAGCTGCTAATTTTACCAATTTAATTCTTCCCTTTATATCACTTGAAAATAATAACATAAACGGTCTCCAGTTTCTGGATAAAAGTTTCTTTTTATTCAATTGCAACAATGCGTATCTAGATAGATTAATCCAAATTCCGGAAGTGGCATCTCCCCATTGTTGCTCCAAAGACTTTGATTTCAGGTAAACAAACAAGGATGCTTCTAGTATCAAGGCAAAAACACAGGCGTATGGATTGACCAAATACATCACCCACATAGCACCTAAAGCTCCAAGTAAAGAAACCCACCAAGGTACTTTAATCCTAGGTCTATATGAAGGCTCTTTGACCAACTGTTCGATTGCAGCACTTAAGTTAATAGCGACATATAGTGTCAAAAACAATACGGAAACATATTGAGCTATTGTATTCAGATTGCCTAACATTACTGCTCCCAATGCAATCGCTCCACTCACCCAAGTAGCTATGGTAGGTTGCCCTGACTTTGACAATTTGGTCAAAAACTTGGGAGCCAACCCATCTAAAGCCAAAGCTTGCAATACACGTGGTCCTGCCAATACACTGCCGAATGCTGAAGATAATATTGCTCCTAATACAGCAGGATAAACCAGCATTCCACCTAAAAATGAAATTTTTGTCCAGGTACCAACACCTAAATTCGGATCTGATAATTCATTTAAATTAAGCAGAACTGTAATTGATAATAAAACGGGAATTATCATGTATAGTATTGCTCCTGTAACTACTGCTCCAAGTGTTCCTTTTGGTATAGAACTAGCGGGATCTTTTAAGTCACCGCTCATGCCGATACCGGCTGTAAAACCGGTAACCGCCGGAAAGAATACAGCAAATACATACCAAAACCCTTCGGGAGCAGTTCTGTAACTAGGTGTCCACTCCGGCATTCTCAACGGATGAGAAAACACTCCGATAGCCAATGCTAAAAAGGACAATATAACCAAAATCAATATCGGTACTTGAGCTTTAAGTACCAGCTTTGCACTTTTGCCGGAAAGTAGAGTAACAATGACAATTATACCTACTGCCATCATCTGTACTGCAGTAGCAGGAGCTTCGCCCCAATCCTTTGGCCAAAACATCAACAATGCCTCGGCAAGGCCAAAACTATAAAATGTAATACTCAATGTACGGCATAAGTACAGAGGTATACCAATAGCTCCACCCGGCTCTATTCCTAGACTTCTTGATACCAAGTAGTACTCTCCCCCAATACCAACTTTAATATTTGTCGCAATAGCTGATGCACTCAAACCTGTAATAAAAGTAATGGAACTAGCCAAAATGACTATTAATACAGTCATGGGTAAGCCCATATTACCAACTACCCAGCCAAATCGCAAATACATTATTAAACCCAGTATTGTAAGAAGACTAGGAAGATAAACACCTAAGAAAGTTCCGAATTTTTGTTGGTTGACATTGCTGGACATAGTATATTTTTTTGCCAAATATAAAATAAATAATGTATATACACTAACTATCCTGTATGTTTTACATCAAGAGTAAACTTAAATTTAGTTCCTTTTCCGATTTCACTCTGCACGTTTATAGATTGATTATGGGCTTCGATGATATGTTTAACAATAGCAAGTCCAAGACCGGATCCGCCTTTTTTTCTTGAACGGTTTTTATCCACTCTATAAAATCTTTCAAAAATTCTGGGGATATCCTCTTTTTGTATGCCAATCCCATTATCTTCTATTTCTACAGTGCATTTATTGTTATTGATACTTGTATTTATTTTAATCCATGCATTATTTTTAGCACGATATTTAAGGGCATTTTCCAATAGATTGTAAATAACCTGTTCTATTTTATCTCTATTGGCATAGACAGAACATTTTGTGCCAACTATTGATTTGTTATTAATAAAAACTCCTAACTCATTTATCTTAATCTCTAATGAATCTATTACTTCACAGATCAAAGAATTAACATCGAAAGAATCTTTTATCAAGCTATCCGGATTTCTTTCCAACTTTGATATCTCTTCCAGTTCTTGTACGATTGCTGACAATCTAACTATACTTTTCAAAGATTTTTTCAGATGTTTTCTATTGACTTTTTCATCATTAATAGACCCGTCGAGTAATGTCTCGATGTAGCTCTGAGCTATGAAAATCGGAGTTTTAAGTTCATGTGAGATGTTTCCTAAAAATTCTTTTCGATAATTTTCTGTTTGTTTGAGAAGCAAAATCTCGGAGTGCTTAGCTTTTGCCCAATCCCCCATTTCCATTTCAACCTCAGCTAATGTCCTCTTTTTTTTTCTGATGTTTGACATGCCATTATTGGAGTCCATTATATCGTAGAACTTATCTATATTTTCGCCAATAAAGATCTCCAAAAAGAATTTGTTGATAAAATAGAAAAACACAAGTACCCCAAAAACAAGAGTAAAAGTCAATAACATATTGCTAATCAATCTTATGAAAAAATAAAACAAACCAAATAAAATTATATTGACAAAAGCCAGATACAATGCAAGTTTAGATGTTTTAATATATTTGCTCATTACCTAGATCACTTATTAGTACACAAATGAATATCCCACTCCTTTTATTGTTTTGATATACTCTTTTTGTAGTTTTTTTCGTATTTTTCTAATGTGAACATCAAGAGTCCTTTCACCTACTATTGTATTGCTTTCCCAAACTCGATTATAAATCTCTTCTCGAGTAAAAACACGTTCGGGTTTTGAAGAGAGAAATAACAAAATTTTAAATTCTTTTTTTGTTAAATCTATCTTTTTGTCTCCGATATAAACCTTGTGTTTGTTTGTGTCAATCGTAAGGTCAGCAAATACCAGCACCTCTTTTTTATCATCAATAATCCTTTCTTTTTTAAGTATGTTTTTGATTCGGGACATCAAACTTCTTGGTCGTATGGGTTTGACAACATAATCGTCTCCACCTGCCTCAAATCCGGCAACTTCAGAAAACTCTTCGCCTCTGGCAGTTAGAAATACTATATAAGTATTTGAAAATTTTGATTTTTGTCTCAATTCCCTACAAACTTCAATGCCATCTTTCTTGGGCATCATGATATCAAGCAATATCAGATCCGGTTTAAATTCATTTGCTTTAGAAATGGCTTTTTCACCATTATTGGCAAGCATTAAATCATATCCCTCTTTTTCTAAGTTATAACTTAAAATGTCTAAAATATCAGGCTCGTCATCAACTATCAATATTTTCTTTTTCATCATGTTAAATTGTAATGTGCTAAGCCGTGGCAGATTTTTATAATATAAATTGTAATATTCTCACAAAATTACATCATTGCACACCTATTGAGATAATTATCAATATTAACTTTATATTAATTTCTACTTCTAATCACATCATCAACCATGTCAAGCATAGCTTGAATACCTAGCGCACCCTTATTCTTTGCCAATACTCGACCTTTGGTATCCAAGAATAATAATGTAGGAACAGTCTTTGTGTTATACAAAAGTGATAGATTGGGGCCTATCCCCTTTTCAATATCTACTTGGTAACTAACAAAGTTTTTATTCATTTTTTTAAATAGAGGTTCGTAAGTATATATCTCTTGCTCCATCAATTTACATGGTGCACACCACTCTGCCATTACATCAACGAATACGAGTTTGTTTTCTCTTTTTGCTCTATCTATTACTTCGGTCAAAGTACCACCGGTATAAAACTGGACATATTCCAATTGCTTTTTCTGATTTGATTTCTTTTCGGCTTTGACTACATTCTTTGTCCCACCACAAGAGGACATTAAAATCAATAAAAAACTCAATAAAAATATTGTTTTTTGTATTTTCATATTAATTAATTTTGCAATATAAACATAAAAATGTTAAATTTGTTGTAATATCGCATAAATTTCAGAACCTAACACCATTAATTGACACAAAATATATTCATTTATCAAAGCAATAATATGGGAATAAATCATTATTTTTCCGCAGATCCTGAAAAAAGAGCCAAATTTATCTTTAACCTTATCGCACCTATTTACGGTAGGCTGGATAAGTATGTGGAGTCAGGATTTGAGAAGGCTAAATCAATTTTGAAAGAAAATATTGATATAAAAGGTACGACTGTCCTAGATATTGGTACAGGGACAGGTGCTTGGGCATCGGTATATTCAAAAGCCGGGGCAAAAAAGGTAACCGGGGTTGATTTTTCAGAAAAAATGCTTGCAGAAGCACGAAAAAATCATCCTAATATTGATTTTTTTTATTCGGATGCAAAAAACCTAACAAATATAGATGACAATCAGTATGAGATTGTGACCTCTTCATTTGTTTTGCATGGAACAAAAAGAGCTGAGAGAAAGAAGATACTTTCGGAAATGGAAAGAGTCTCTAGAAAGTATGTTGTCATACATGATTTTGTTGGCAAAACCCCAATTGTGATCAAAATATTAGAATGGTTGGAAAGAAGTGATTTTGTCAATTTCAAAAGAACTTTTAGGGATGAGATGAAAGATTTTTTTAATCACACTTTTCTTTTTAAAGTAGGTAAGGGGACAGGGATATATGTAGGTGTTGTTGAGCAAAGGGCAGAAGACAAATAGCAAATTACCCAATTAAAACACAAGTTTTTCAAACCTTTTGAGTTTTATTATTAATTTTGTAGGAGCAAAGCTAATTAATGGATATCTATAAACAAAAATCTTGGTTGAAAATACTACTTATGATTATAGGACTTATAATCATAGTATTTACTATTTTTTATACCAATTACCTATCCAATAAACTTGCAGAAAAGGAAAAGAAAAGTATTGAATATTATACTCTTGCTCTAAAAAGTCTTAATAATCCTGATTATAAAGTCAATGATCAAAAGGATTTCAATCTTGAATACAATATCACTACCGACACCAAAAACCCAATGATATTGGATGATGGTGTTACGTTGGAAGGATATAACTGGGGTGATGATAAAGATAACGACCAAGAATTTTTAATGCAACAAATTAAGGAGATTCAAGAATCTGGAATTGCACCGATTATACCATTGCAGGACAATGATTCATTGCAAAGCAAAATGCCAATTTATCCAAGAATATATTACAAACAATCTCAGTTGTATAGACTTATTACATGGTTTCCCTTAGTCCAAGGTCTTTTGATTAGTATCTTTATACTGTTTGGGTATATGATTTTTAGTTCGGTTAGACGCGCTGAACAAAATCGTGTATGGGTCGGTATGTCTAAAGAAACAGCTCATCAATTAGGCACCCCTATCAGCGGAATAATGGGATGGACTGAATATTTGAAGACGGTAACCGCGCCTACGGAAGATCAGGTTGAAGCCATTAACGAAATGGAAAAAGACTTGAGGAAATTGGAATTAATTGCTAATAGATTTTCTAAAATAGGTTCTGCACCTGTTCTTGATATAAAAAATATTAATAATATCATTAAGAATAGTGTTGAATATTTGAAAAAGCGTTCGCCGAAAAACATTAAATACTTTTTCGAATACAATAAAAATGAACTATTGGAAGCAAAAGTCAATGAACACCTATTTTCCTGGGTTGTTGAGAATATACTTCGCAATGCTCTTGACGCTATGGAAGACAAAGGTGAAATTCGTATCACGACAAAAACAGAAGGAGACAAAGTAATAATCGACTTGCAAGATACTGGAAAAGGGATACCCCAATCTAGCTTAAAAACAGTATTTCAACCGGGATACTCTACCAAAAAACGCGGATGGGGACTAGGGCTATCGCTTGCCAAGAGGATAATAAAAGACTATCACAAAGGTAAAATATTTGTACTAAAATCAAAGGTTAATGAAGGAACTACTTTTAGAATTATTTTACCAAAAGCTTAAAATAATAGTACTTGGCATAGTGCTTTTACCATGTATATCAAATGCACAAATAATTGTCATTTATAATCAAGACAAGAATCCCATCAACGGAGTTTCCGTATTTAATGAAACTGACACTTTTATAGGTATCAGCGATATAAACGGGAAACTCAAAATAAAGGATATATTACCGGTACAATATTTAACTTTCTCAATAATCGGTTACCAAAAGCTTAAAATAGACCTTAAAACAATCGTTAGCAACAATAATATTGTAGTGCTGGAAAGGGATGAATTAAAGCTAAATGAAGTAGTCATAATCGGAAGAAATCAACAGTATCGTGAAGACATAATCTCTGAAACAGACATAATCACTCAAAAAGAAATACAAGTGACCAACTCCGGAAGTACAGCTGATGCATTAGCTATGTCGGGCAATATTTTTGTACAAAAATCACAATTCGGAGGAGGTAGTCCTGTATTGAGAGGATTTGAGGCCAACAGAGTTCTTTTGGTTTTGGATGGAGTGCGTATGAACAATGCAATATACAGAAATGGGCATTTGCAAAACACCATTACTGTCGATAATTTTTCACTTAACAGAGTGGAAGTAATATTTGGCCCCGGCTCTTTGACTTACGGAAGTGATGCGATTGGTGGTGTTATACATTTCAAAACTAAAAACCCTGCTTTCAATACAAAATTTTCACAATACAAATTCAGGTATTCCTCTGCATCGAGTGAAAAAACCGGATTTATCGGATTAAATTATGGCTTATCTAAATTCGCTTCAGTATTAATAGTATCGAGTTCTAGTTTTTCAAATCTAAGAGCCGGTGATAACAGACCTGAAAAATATCCTGATTTTGGTAAAAGGCTATATTATACAGATTTTATTGATGGTAAAGATACAATAGTCCGTAATAGAGATTATAACACCCAGATTGGTACAGGTTTTTCACAATTAAATATATTAAACAAATCTGTATTCAAAGTCAACAATGCAACAAGAATCACAGCTAATATTCAATTCTCTACTTCTAGTAATATTCCTCGTTATGATTTTTTAATAGAAAAAAAAGAGGGAAAGTTTAAATATTCAGAGTGGTATTATGGGCCTCAAATTCGTATATTGAGTTCATTGCGTTTAGACTTGTCTCAAGCAAACACGATATACGATAATGCAATAATCATTGCCGGACTTCAAAAGATAAATGAAGATAGGATAAGCAGAAAATTCGGTAAAAGCTGGAGAATATTCAATACAGAACGATTATTTATATTTTCCCTTTCTGCCGACTTCAAAAAATATTTAACAAATAAAAACCATGAATTTGTTTATGGTATGGATTTTCAAAACAATGATTTGAACTCTAGTGCCAAAAGACAGAATATCTATACCGGGGATATCAAAAGAGATATCCTATCAAGATATCCTTCTGGTTTTGCACAGGATTATAGAATAGGTGGGTATTTACAATATGTTTTTGGGGAGAAAGATTATCCTTTTCAAATAAGTTTGGGTTCTAGAATTGAAACGAATCATATATCTATCAGGTATAAAAATGAGAGCCTTATCAAGTGGCATGATAGTTATATCAAGGGAGTTGAAAATAACAATACTAGTTATGCTATGTCATTGGGGGAAAAATATAAGCTACCCCATTTTTGGAAAATATCTGCTAATATATCTACTGCTTTTCGCAATCCCAACATTGATGATTTAGGAAAAATAAGGATAAAAAAGGGAGAGATAATGATACCGAATTTGAATCTTAAAACAGAAAAATCAAATAATATTGAATTGTCCTTAAAAAAAGAAATCAAAACAGAATATTTTTATAGTAATTTTAGTGTTACAGGTTTTTATACAATTCTTAAAGATGCAATAGTTCGTAAGAGATTTAATTTGCCTGACGGATCTGATGTTTATATTGAGGGAAGAGATACATTGAAGGTGATTGCAAACCAAAATGCAGAAAAAGAAAAGGTATACGGTTTATCATTAAGATTGAAAAGCAAAATAAAAAACTTTAGACTCTCTGCAAACATGGTCTATACTAAGGGTAATATATATGAAAATGGGGTTGTAATTAATCCGGCAGCACATATTCCTCCCTTGTTTGGAAATATAAGATTGGGATATCTATCGGGGAAATTAGCTGTGAGATATATTTTTCTTTTCAATGCAAAAAAGCCTTTGGAATTGTATGGTGGATCTGTTGATAATCCTGAAAATGCTACAATTGAGGGGACTTATAGTTGGTCAACTCACAATGTTTATTTTGAATACAAGTTTAACATGAAATACCGCATTAATTTTGCGATTGAAAACATCTTTGACAGCCACTATAGGAGCTTTTCTTCAGGAGTAAGTGCACCGGGAAGAAATGTAATTATTAGCATAAGTGGAAAATTGTATTAATCAAACAAATAAAACAATTTATATCGGTCGTTTTGTTATCGCTAGAAACCGTCAAAGAGTTTTAGTATTGTTTGACATCAATGCATTATTACAATTTTCTGAATGTATGTCTCCTGAGTATTATGTTGTACTATCTTTAAAAGATATAGACCGTTTTCTAATTTTCTTACATCAGCTATATTTTTTTTAATTTCTAATTGTAATTTTTCACCATTCATTGAAAGAATATCTAAAGTATAGTCTCCGCTAATCTTAATATCAATAACTAAATAATCATTTACAGGATTTGGATAAATATTAATACTATTAGCATCCGTATCTTCACTAGAGGTAATCAAATCAGAACCATCACAATCTTCATCAATACCATTATTTGGAATTTCAACTGCATCGGGATTAATATTAGGATTATTGTCGTCACAGTCCTCATCTGAATTGAATCCATCTCCATCGACATCTATAATCAATATGATACTATCACAATTCTCATCAATATCATTATTTGGAATTTCTTCAGCGCCAGGGTTAATATTTGGGTTAGTATCATCACAATCTTCATCTTCATTGTATCCATCTCCATCATTGTCAGGAATAGCTCCTTGTAAAATTTTAAAACTTTCATTGAGCGTGCAATTATTATTGTCTTTCACTTCAACGGAATAATTACCCGGATCAAGACCATCTATTGATGGCCCTTGTTTGCCTGTACTCCAAGTTATTGTGTAAGGAGAGATGCCTCCAGTAATAGTTGCAGTTGCAGATCCATCATTTTTCCCTCTCTCTGTTTCATCTTTAACTTCAAGGTTCAGTACTAATTTTTCAGGTTCGAGAACGACAAGGCTCTGTAATGAAAACTCACAATTATTTGCATCAACAATAGTTACATTATAATTTCCTGCTCCAATACTATCCAAAACACTATCATTTGACAGTTTCCCATTTGACCAAGTAAATTGATAGGGAGCTATTCCACCTGTTACATTTAAGGTAATGCTACCATCTGTGCTACCATTGCATTTTGCATTATCCAAAATAGCTGTAGCAGACAATTTGCAATCTCCGGAAGAGATTGAAAAAAAATCTTCTAACAGACACTCGTTGGAATCAATTATTATTACGGAATAATTACCGGGACTCAAGTTTATTATTTCAAGGCTAGTTTCACCAGTACTCCACAATATGCTATCAATTGGGGGAGTTCCGCCGGTAGGCATTACACTAGCTTTTCCATCATTTAAACCGGTAGCAGTTTCTGCCGAAAAACTCAAGTTACTTATCAATTTTAATGGATCTATCACCGATATTATTTGTGAGTCAATACATTCATTTTTATCTTTAGCTGTTAGTAGATATTCACCACCTTGCAAATTGAAAATAGTATCTCCTTCATAAAAATACAATGTATCCTTGTGTAATGTATCAAAGAAGGTAAATGTATATGGTTTTATCCCTCCTTTTGCATGAAAAATTGTCCAAGCCAAGCTATCTCCATTACATTTATTGCTAACAATTGTATCAATAATTATTATAAAGGAATCTGGCTTTGAAAAAGTGAAATTATCAATATCCGTACAGCCATTCTCATTGGTGACAGTTAATGAATAGCTGCCAGCCAAATCAACAGTTATACTTTTAGTGGTTGCATTAGTTGACCACAAATACTCACTAGCATCATCTTCTGACGATAAAGTTACTTGTCCAATTCCCTGACAAAATGTATTATTCATCTCAATAATATTAGCATTTGGTTCAATAGCCTCATCAATGAAAATTTCAGAAATACCTGTACAACCGTTTTCATCTTCAACTGTAACAGAATAATCACCGGAACTATTGACTATAATAGTAGATGTAGTCTCTCCGGTTGACCATTCATAAAACTCGTATTCTTCACTTAAACTTAATTCTTCGTTTGAGCCATCGCAAATTTCGCTTGGTCCTAAAATATCAAATTCCGGTCCTGAAAAAAGTGCTTCCAACTCCCATTCATTAGTGGTAGTACAGCCATTTTCATCTGTAAGTGTAAGAGAATAAAGTCCTTCACCCAAGTCGGTTATTTCCGATTCGCTAGAGCCGGTCGACCATTCATATATTATTGGGTTTGTGCCTCCTTGATAATCTGCAGATATTGATCCATCCTCACCATTTGGACAAGTATTTGGAGTAACAACGTCATTAACTATTAAGAGTTGTTCCGGTTCCAAGATTGTAACATCAAAATCAATTGTAGAGCCTAGATTATCAGTAACTACAAGATTGTTGACGCCGGGAACTAGGTTAACCGCCGGGTTAGTTGTCTCACCATTACTCCACAAATATGAATACGGAGTCTCTCCTCCAATTACATCTACTTCAGCCATTCCATCATTTTCTCCAAAACATGTAATGTCGGATTGATTTAGTAAAGTTATTTCAAGAGGGTCTAAAGGAACATTTAGTGTGCCGGAAACATTAGTTGTGACTAGATCATCACCGGTATTTGCTCCGTTTCCATTGGCTATCATAGACGATGCATAAAAAGTAATTGTTTCTCCATTAGGTCCGGATGGTGCTGTCCAATCAACTGTTCTGGAAACAAAAGTTTCACCATCAAAATTTACTGCAGGATTATGTTCATGATAATTTCTTCCGCCTGAATTAGTGAGAACAGTATTTGGTGATGGGTTGGACAATGTACCTACATTATTATCAGAGCCATCAAGACCGACCATTTGAAAACCTGTTTTTATCGGGCTTCCCGATGTAAAAGATGTAGTAATTGTAAGCTCATAAGTCATTCCTGCTTCAATATCTGATGGGAGTCCTGCAATTTCTAAACTACCACCAAATCCACCCCCATTTGGGTTGTGACAGTCGGAGCAAAGTCCTTCTCCTGGTGCTCCGGTTTTACCATTTGGAGGATTTCCTGAATAAGAAAAAATAACGATTGATAATAATACAAAACTTAGGAGCATAAGTCCACTTCCAATTCTAGAAATCATAGTTAAATTTATATTTTTTTTTAAAGCAATCTTTTTAAGATAAACACTAAGTATAATCGTTATTTTAAATTATTGCCAATATTAATATTTGCAAATATACATTTAATTTATGTTTTATTTTAATATATTTAAAAAAAGACTATTTTTATTTAGTACAAAGCGTAATTAGATTTGGTCTATATACAAATAAATTGGTGTTAAATCATTTATAGACAGACACTATCTCCTTTCTTCAGAATTTGTTATTAAAGTGCTATCATTTTTTTAGTAGCGATAAAATCAGTAGTCTCCAATCTATAGAACAGGACTCCTTTTGAGTTTAAATCATCGTTTTTGATTTTTACCTTATTGATTCCTCTATTTGCATTTCCGAAATAAGATTTTAACTTTTTTCCTGTGACATCAATAATAGTTATTTTGTACTTAGATGTATTCATAGTCTTAAACAATATTTCAGTTGTTTCCAAAAATGGATTTGGAATATTCTGAAATAATACGCATTCGGTACCGTAATTTTCATAATTCACATCGTTGGTCTCTATCACTTTAAAAGTCAATTTAGCTACATTCAAATCTAATGTTTTATATGCTTCTGAACTCAATAATGCACTATTCAGTTTTAATGCATCTTTCAAATCAGAATCCTTTTTTGCTTTAAATTTAATTGTGAAAAGCACTTCATTATCACCAATTGTTTTTTTCTCAAAATCGTTAAACCCTATAAATAAATTTCCTACTACTTCATTGTAACTATCACTAAAGATTTTCAATACTCCAAAGTCAATATCAACAAAATCCATTCCTTGTACATTCAATGCGAATTGCATTCCTATTACTTCATTGTAATCTTTTGCATAAACCGGAACATTGACAAATTCCCCTTTATTAAACTTCTTGTTCTTTATAAAAATATTAACATCTTCACTATCTTTGGGCAATGAATTGAATGTACTGAAATCTATATCTCCAATTTTTACCGCATAAAAATCCATATTTTGAACGTCTTTCTCTTCTATTTTGATGTTACGTATTTTTGCATTTTCAACTTCTTCAATGGCATTAGATGAGTTATCAAATTCATAGTCTTTTGAAATAGCTAGCCATGAGTTATTGTCAAAATCCAAGCTTTTTCTCAATAATACTTTTGAAATAGAATTAATATCAGATGCTGTGATATTTCCATCTTTATTTGAATCCATTGCTATCACTTTATATGGACTGTTGGCTATTTTTAATCCCAGAAGATGCAATTTGATCAACAAGAGATCCCTGACACTTATTCCTGCCAAATAATTGTCATCAGTGCTTCCTGCCAAATTGTAATTCCCATTTTTTAAATGGAAAACGAAATCTCCCATATCCGAGACAGTTTTACTAACAACATTTTCATTTTTCGCTACCATATTCATGCCGTCAAAGGGCGTTTTTGAATCAACTAAAGTGATATGACCGGATATATTGTTTACTGTTTCAGATTTTAAATGAATAACAATATTTGAAAATTCAAAGTTATTGTCATCACAATCATCATTATAAGCAAAATTATCCCAAACATATATTCTGGAAGGAGCATTTTTAGCATTTATATCATCTGCGGATTTGATTACAAGTCTTTGTGAAGAAGATCTCGACAGCAACCATGCATCTGCCTTTCCCTCCAGATAATTCTCTTTTGTACTTATACTTCCGTCAGTCGGATTAAAAAAGTATTTTCCATATTTTTCAAATTGAGTTTCCCAGACGGAAAAATCTTCCCAAATATTTGGGATTTGATCTGTGAATGAAAAGCTAAGTCTATCCTTGGGTGTACAATTATCGTATGAGGCGATACAACCTTCACAGTCCCCACCATCAAAATCAATAGCTGTAATTTCAAGTTTACCGTCAACCAATTCAATTTCTGACACGGTTGGCACAATAGGTGTTGGAGCTTTTCTATCTGTAATAGAAAAATATTGATTAATTGTTTTTACTTTTCCGCAATGTCCTTTTACCGTCCAGGTTATCTTATAATTACCCACATTCAAAGCATTCAACACTTGTGCGACTGCTACATCGGTACTATTCAAAATATCTTTCTCAATATCCCCGACCACCCCTTGATTAGGGTGTGGCAAGACATTATAAGAGTATTGTACTACAATAAATGTGGAAAGATTGGTAATAATGTATTTCCACTCTGCAGAATTAGCGATTCCACAAGAGTCTATTAGTTCTGCGGACAATTTAAGATCATAAGCCAGGCAATCTTTTATGCCGAAACATGTATCTCTTGCCACAACATCAATAGATGTAGGACTAGTTACTCTTATAGTTTGAATGAATTTATAATAGCCGTCATTTACCAGAAAAGAGCAATCAATCCTGTTTTGTGATATTGAGTCAATATTGGATTCAGCACCAATATTAGGGGTATATTTACACTTATCGATTACAGCCCATTCTCTAATCAACTCAAACCGATGACCTTGTTCTACAATAATTGTATCTTCATTTACTATTTTAGCTTCAATATTATTGCAATGGCTATTAGCCCAAACCGGCATTTCAAGATTATCCAAATCATTAAACAGAATACTTATTTCTTTTTTCGGAAAAACTATTGAGCAGGGGTTGAATGCTTTATCCGGTATTATTTTAATTTTTTGCAGACAATAAGATGTATCTACTCCATTAGAAATAGTCCATGTTCTTTTTATTAATTCACCACATTGTTGATCAAAATGCTTATCTGTGTACCTAACTGAGTTATAATTGCAAATATCATTAAGTCTTAATTCTAATTTTTTGTTATCCTCCGGAGATAAGCTTTCATAGCATGCTATCTCAACATCAGGGCAATCTATTATTTCAGGTAAAACATCATACACTAAAATAGTCTGCTTGTATCTATAGTACCCATCATTTACCAAACTATCGCATTTTAATATATTTCCTGCCAACATGTCTATATTGTCTTCTGCTCCAACACCGGATTGATACACGCAATTATCAACCACAGCCCAATCTCTGATTATTTTATAAAAACCATCTTCCGTATATTTGAATGTATCATCTTTGATAATTACTGCTCTTATATCGTTGCAAGATGTGCTTTCCCAAATCGGGAAGGTTTCTGTATCTAGTGCACAATTAACTTTAATATCTTTTGGAAAAACAATTGAACAGGGATCAAAAGATGTATTTTCTTCTTGTAAAAAAATTGATTGCTCACATTGAGATGATGCATTATCAATACTAATTGTCCAGGTTCTTATGATTTCAGAACCGCAATTTTCCACCCAAAAATCTGAATACTCCAAGTCAAAGACACATCCGGTTTCAACTCTAGGATACAATCTTGAGTTTTGGGTGGGGATAATACTTTCATCGCATTCCAAAAACAAATCATTACATTCTATAAAGGGCTTAAGTGTATCTTTAAAATTGATAACAGACCAACAATCTGCATAATGATTGTATAAATCTCCGCCATTCTCAAAGCGCTGTGGTTCTATAGCTCCATCACCTGGGTTTACATCAAAAACCCTTAGGGAAACCATAACTTTACTGTGTTTCACATCTTCAAAACATACTGAGACAGAATCTGAATACCAAGCATCATTCTCCCTTAGTTCATCTTTTAAAAAATTGCATTCTGCGTCATTTCCAAATCCATTATTGCCTCTTACAACTTTAAAAAATAGCGAACTACAATTATCAAATGAATTTCCATTAAAGGAAGTTGCAGATATTTTAGTCAATCCACAATAAGGATAATCAATTTTTATTGTTTTACAACCCGGGACAGGAGGATTTCCGTCATATACCGTAAAGTTAATGCATTTTTCTGTTTGGTACTCAGTACTATCGACCATATGATAGCAAAGATTATATTGTCCAACAGGTACATCTTTCAAAACCCATACTTCAGTACTGTCATAAAAACCATTTTCGTTTACATCTCCGATAGTATTTACATCATCAATCGTAGTCCAATAAGCTGAGATTGTGCTGCACTTTTCTCCCAAAAGAGGTATTTTCGGTATATCAATATCAGCAAAGCATGACATCGACTTAGTTTTAAATCTAAGGCTATCACCTACTATATTTTTAAAGATAAATTCATTTTTTACAATAATTACTTGTATGTGTTGGAGTACAATACCTGTACAATTATCGATTATTGTCCAATTTCTAAGAATCTTTGTTCTGTCCTCTAATTGATATAGATTATCTTGATAATAAACTTCAATTGTATTACAAGCATAGGTAAAACCGGATGGTTTACCTGTAATATCCTGATCAGGATTCCCATTTGCATCCAAATCACTTAAATCATTACAAAATAGTATTGGGTTATGACCTTGTAAACCATCCCAATTTTTTGGCCACTTATAATGAGATAATAGATCTGTCCCTGTAAAATAATATTCAGAAGTACAATTTATCGTATCGCCATCATCATTTGCAACTGTATAATCTCGTATCAATCTTTGCTCCCCGCAAATAGATGTATTCATCAATTCGTCATTCCAAACAATAGTGTATCCTGTGGGCACATCAGGTATAGGAATATCGAGATTAGCAGTATCTTGATAGCAGCTATAAAATTCACATTCTTCAGAGTAAACAGCCTTAGAAAACAAGACTTTGCCTTGCTCCAAAGGTTTGATAGAAAAATGGTAATCTCCTCTAAAATCCGTATCATAATCTACGACCACAACTCCATAAACAACTCCGGTATCCAGGTAAACAACATTATTCACCTTGCCATCATTTTGCGGTTCTTCAAAATATAAAACAGCGCTATCAACTACATATGCACCTACCCCCAAAATAAGACTATCACAGATTGGTGTGCCAGTAAAATTGACCTTATATACCCCAATTATTAATTTGTTATTGTCAGATCCGGTAAAACTAAATTGTCCTGCATCTGTGACAATAAATTCAAATTTATCAAATGGATGTCTACCGTCATCGGGAATCTGGTCAAGAGACCCAAAATCCCAGCAAGATTTATCAATTTCTATTTTAAAATCCTTTTGAGAAAATTTACCATTTAGAGTGTCGGGAAGCTCTTCTCCAATTTTATATTCACCTCCAACAGGACAAGGACAATCAAATGATTGAGCACAAACCTCTAAATTTGCGATAAGAAATATATAGGCAATAAAAATAATACCAATAAAATCGGTGTTCTTGGGCTTATTCATGATGGATTAGTATTAAATTTTAATCAATAAAAACTATCATAAAGATACAACGATATTTACAATCGTTTCAAAACTACCCCATTATTTTTTGCATATTCTTTTTTATAATATTTTATTTTACACCAAAGCGCTACCAATATGATGATTATAAAAAGCTTGGTTTTCACTTCTTTATTTTTAAAAAATATTTCCTTAGCTAAAGCTATGCAAAGATTTTTTTCATTGAATAAGCAAAATCTAATTCTTTTTACTATTTCTCCATCTTGATAACGGTTTGATATCAGCTTTTTCTTTATCTAATATCACATCTTATCATATACTACCTTCAATATCTCATCAACCTTTTTACTGGTCAAATCCATTATTTTATTTCCTTGTTTTAGTATATTGTTTACAAAATCTTCATCTTTCAGGTCTTTGCAATTAATTTTTACATTCATAAATGCACCTTCAACAGCAGTTCTCACGGATAGAGCTCCCACGCCCGCATCTGATACGGAGTTGGGATTACCCTCATTAGCCATATAGTCGAGGAGATCTAATGTTTCAAACGATGTTTTCATTACATCAAAAGGGATTTTAATAGCGTATTTGGTAGCCTCTACCATTGCATTAGTTCGGAGTTGTTTCTCTGTGTTAGTAGTTTTAGGCATTCTGATCGCATCCATTATCTTATTGAATGCATTGGTGTCTTCATCGACTAAAAACAATAATTTGTCCTTGAGAGTTTGTCCTTTTTGCGCCCATTCGGAAAATTCTTTCCATCTATTATCCCAACCTCTTTTGTGAGCAGACAGATTGGCAACCATCGTCCCCAAAGATGCACCTAACACTCCACAATAAGCAGCGATACTACCTCCACCAGGTGCAGGGCTTTCTCTTGAAGTCTCATCTGCAAATCCCTTGATAGTGAGTTCAATCAATTTATTGTTACCATTATCTTCAAGCAAATACTCTATCACTTTTTTCCTAGGGTCAAAAGGCTTAAGCTCATCCAATCCCATTGATTTTACAGCTATAAATATAATATCTTCTTCAGGAATTCCTGTTGATCTTTCTTGTTTTTCCAAGAAATACTTCCCTGCATCTATCAATACTTTCTTAGGAACCAATCCTATCAATTCACTTCCGGTCACTCTCATCCCTCTGTTTGAAGCACTTTTGACTGTTTCTTCAAAAGCTTTATGCAAAGGAGTAACTTTTATATTGGTAAGATTCATCGATACTTGGGCTAAACCATATTCTTCGATAAACCAACCAATGGCTTTTACTGATTTCAATGTTCCTGGTTCTCTTACTGCATTTCCATTTGCGTCTCTTACTATTTTTCCGGATATAGGATTACCTTCTCTTTTTATTCTTCCCTTCTCTCTAATATCAAATGCAACAGAATTTGCCCGTCTTGTTGATGTAGTATTGAGATTGATATTATATGCAACGAGAAAGTCTCTTGCACCTATCACAGTAGCACCGGATCTGACATTGAATTTTGCTTCACCAAAATCAGGGAGTAGTTTTCCCGTTGCAAATTTCTTCTCCAGACCTTCGTACTCTCCGGCTCTTATTATTGCAAGATTCCTCCTTTCCGGGCTAGTTGCGGCTTCTTCATAAAGATAAGTTGGGATACCTAATTCCTCTCCTACTTTTTTTGCCAATTTTTTAGCATAAATGACGGTTTCTTCCATAGTGATATTTGCAATAGGTATAAATGGGCATACATCTGTTGCACCCATGCGCGGATGTTCTCCCGAATGTTTTGACATATCTATCAATTCCCCAGCTTTTTTGATTGCCTTGTACGCAGCATCAACGACAGCATCGGGTTCACCTACAAATGTCACAACAGTTCTGTTCGTGGCATGTCCAGGATCAATATCTAACAATTTGACTCCATCGGAATTTTTTATTTCATCAGTAATTTTTTTTATTATTGTAAGATCTCGTCCTTCACTAAAATTCGGAACACATTCTATAAGTTTTTTCATTGTATATTATTATTTTAAATAATTATTAGAATTTTAAAAAACACCTGTTTTTATATAGGTGAATATTGAAATTACACGCAAAAGTGTATAAAAATTATATCTTTTTTAAACTTTTTTCTAACTTTATGCAGCATTTAGAATAATAATAACATCATAGAAGCAACAAATAAAAAGAAACTACGAAAATGAATAAGTATATAATAGGAATAATATTGATTTTAGGGGTGCTTTCGTGTAGAAAAAATATAGATATCATTTCTACAGATGAAAATGAATTTCCTACGCAAAAATATGTTTTTGCATCTTTAAAAGGTAAAGTTGTTACGACTAGAGATATGCCGGTAGAAGGAGCATCTGTTGTCATAGGAGAATACACTCAAAAAACGGATTTTAACGGCGTGTTTTATTTTAATAATATTAAAGCCAATATAGAAGGATCGTCAGTTAGTGTTTACATGAATGGATTTGAAGACGCAATTAAGATTTTTTATCCGCAACTTAGTTCAACGTCCTACATTAAAATTATTATAAAGCCGATTAGAAAAACATCTATAATAAATTTTGATGACAAAGATAAAATTGTTGGTGATGAAGTGAATAAAATTCAAATTTCAGGTGATGAATTTAAAAAAGATGGTGATAAGTACAAAGGTACTATTATCATGAATTGGAATTATGTATCATCACTTGCTTCTCCTGAAGAGCAGTATGGAGACCCTGTAGGGTATTCCAAACGATTCAAGCTTTATGGCTTGGACTCTTATGGATCATTGAGTATTAATATTACGGATGAATTGGGGAAGAGCGTAAAACTTGGGGGGAACAATACTATAGAATTAAGGCTAGGATTAACTCCTATTATTTCACAAACAGAGGAAAAGTTGACTTTGTGGAAATTTGATATTAAGAAAAATAAATGGATGGAAACCGGAGTTGCCATTTTAATTGAAGAAAATGGCATTCAGTACTATTATGCAGAAGTAATAGAATCCGGAATATATAATTTTGCAAAAAGATTTCCTGTTGAAAAGACGGAAATAAAAATTGAAGCGCAAAATACTTTTCTCCCATTTACAAAGGCTTTTTTGAGTACTAAAAGCTCTTACAAACTTAGCCTTTCTGCAAATGACAAAGGAATGATTCACTGTTTTATCCCCTCAAATAAGAAAAGTAAGATCGAGTTGAATTTGGACAATGAGTCATATATATTTGATGTTGAAGCAAAACAGCAGAATACTATTACAATAGAAAAGGACTATAAAAACTTAAATTTTACAGGTGGGTTTTTTAACTGCGACGATGAAATAATTTCAAACGGATATGTAACGATATTCACTGACAAAGATTCTCTTTTTTACTTTTTTGATGAAAACGGAAATGTTAGTATTCCAGTCATAATAAAAGAATCCGAAAATTATGTACAGTGGACTGCTACTGATATTGACACAAAATTAAACACAGGAGTTCACAGAACAAAATTAAACGAGGTAGAGGTGTTTGATGCAGACGAAGTTTATATTTGCCAAGAACCCTTTGCCCTTATGCAATATGGAGATGAGTCATATCTAATGGAATTGACAAATAACGATAAAGATATTTTTTCATTGACTTTTGAAAAAGGTAAAGCTTTTTATGAAATAAATTCTTACCCATTCAAGGGAGTTGGAGAGTATAATATCAACAACTGTAATTGTACTCCGACAATTAAAAATAGTAAAGGAGAACGTTTGTACATATACAGTGGTCTAGAACACAGAATTTACATAGAAGAATATAACAAAAACGGGATGATCGTCGGAGGGCTTGAAGCAAAGGTCAGAACGCAATTTTCGGGAACAGATACTACGAATATTAAAATTTATTACTCCGTGTACAATGAATAATAAGACTATCAATCGGGTCGGCAATTAGAAAATAATTATTCGTTCTTTTTGTTTTCGCTAATATAATTTGCCGACCTTGTTTTAACATAACTAATAAAAAAACGCATAGACAGAGGAAATTGGAAGTAAAAGATTTGATTATAGGATGTAAAAATGATGATAGAAGATCACAAAAAGCATTGGTAGATACTTTTGCCCCATATCTCTTTGCGATAAGCAAAAGGTATATGCGTGACGAAAGTGAAGCTAAGGATATCATACAAGAAGCTTTTATTTCGATATTTAATAATATACAAAATTTTAGATCCGAACCTTACGCATTCAAAGCTTGGATGAGACAAATAACAGTGAATACGGCATTACAAAAAATACGAAAATCATACAGGACAAAAGAAGTTATGCCTGAAACTATGATGGATGACAGAAATGAAATGCCTGAAATATATCAAAAATTTGATGTGGACGATATAATGAAAATAATAAACCAATTGCCGGATAAATACAGGCAGGTTTTTAATATGTACGTGATAGATGGCTATAGCCACAGGGAAATAGGTGATGAACTGGGTCTTAAAGAGAGTAGTTCTAGAGCATTACTCACAAGAGCAAAAGTAAAGATAAAAGAAAAATTATTCGAAATTCAAAAAATGGCGATTTAATTATGGGAGAATTTGAAAAAGATATAAGAGAGATGTTTGTTGATCTCGAAGTACCGATTGATACCAATGAACTGTGGAAAGGAATCGAAAGAAAATTAGATAAAAAAAATAAAAAATATCCGGTTTGGTGGTTATTAGTACCTTTGTTAATAATACCAATAATTATATATTCTTTAAACACACAATTATCTAATACGAAAAATACCGATTCTGAAATTGCAACTACAAATGTACCAGCAGTAAAAGAAAAAACTAAAAAAATCAAGGATAAAAGTCTAATTACGGAACTTGTCAAAAATACGGAAAGTAACAATTTAAAAAAGACTAAATCAGGTAACGTTAGTATTAGAAATAATAGGAATAATTCAAGAGACATAGTTTCTAAATCAAACCTTTTTGTTTCTAAAGAGACTTTGGACATATACAAAAACGCAGATATCATCAAGGATAATAGAGTAAGGGATGAAAAGCATATGAGTATATTGGAAGGTAAGGAGAGATATATAAATGCAAAGAAAGAACGGTCAGAAGAGAGATTGAGTTATAACATGCTTCGATTGAGAAATAGTATCAATTTGCTGAGTTCTGATAATATTTTCGAATTGAAGTTGGTTGATTTTGATCCGAAAATCACAAAAACAAGGGTAAAAAGCCCCGCAAGACCTTGGGAAAAATCCTTAGATATTGGAATCGGATTTGCATTGGTAAATAAATCATTGAGGGCTACTGACAAAAGCTACATAGAATACAAAACCATAAGAGAAACAACAGAATCATATCTTGAAGCAATAAACGCAAACCTCGCTTTTAATTTAAAAAATAAATCAGGACTATTTATCAGTTCAGGAATAAACTACACTCAGATTGACGAGCGATTTACAAGTAAAGATTCCTTGAATTTATATTCACAGAAAGAGGGTGTAACAAAGGAAATCACAAATTCAGATGGTTCTTTAACTGTGGAGAGAAGCCTAAAAGAGGTTGCCAAACAATTAAATTGGGACAAGGTAATATATAACTATTATCACTTTATTGACATTCCTCTGTCTATTGGTTATTCGATGAATATCAGTAACTGGAAATTGCAACTTAGTTCCGGATTAAGTTACAATATTGTTTTTGCCAAAAGGGGTCAAATTATAGGTTTTGATAATTATCCGGTGAATATCAATGATGAAGCTATATTTAAAACTAATACAGGTCTGAATTTTATTTCAAATATAAAAGTGATTTTTGACTACAAAAATCATAGCTTCTATTTTGAACCCAATATAAAATACAATATAAATAGTATTGGAGCAGACAAAAACCCATTGGAGCAAAAATATTTTAGTTACGGCATAAAACTGGGAAGTAGATTTAAGTTTTAAAAAAATGTTACAATTTTTGATAACCAAAGACGTTTAAGGATTTGTATAAAAAACATTTTATTTATTAAAAAACTTAAGACATGAAGAAAATACTATTTTTACTATTTGCTGTATCTATATTTACCGTTGCTTGTCAAAAAGATGAAGAGCCTGCTAAACCAATAGACAAATTTATAAAGACTTTCAATGGTAACATAAAAACTTATAGTTGTGAAGCTACACAAACACTACTCAACACAGATGCCGCAACAGCTGTAATAACAAAAGAAAATGAAACAGATCTATTGGGCACAATGAAAGATGATAAAGGCAATAAACTATTTACATTTTCAGGAAAACTAGAATCTGATAATGAAAATAAATTTAAGATTTCAAATTTCTCATACGACTCAGAGACATTATTTGGTGGCGGAGAAATGTTAAATGGAAAACTAAAAATAAGCTTTGCTTCTTTTACTTGCCCCGTGGATTCCAACACATACAGAGTAACAAGAGAGTTCAAAGAGCAATAAGATTAAAAAAAAACCACACTTATAAGCTTCTATAATCAGCCTTTATAGAAGCTTTTTTATTTCTACTCGTCAAGAGGTTGGGAGACCTTTGCCTTGGAGCGAATTATTATTTTCGCTTCCTTGCAGCAATCTTCAGTCAGCGTAATTTTCCATCTTTTCGATTTATTCCTATGATTTCGATTTTTAAATTTTACTCTTTCCTAACCGGTACTCTGTTCAATGATATTCTACAATTCAGCGAGCTCTTTAAATGGCGTTTCAAATTTATTTGAAACAAAAAAAGGCACTCATTATACATCGCAAATAAATTTGCGATGCCATTTAAAGCCTTCCCTGACTAATGTACAGGCACTCTTGAATTTCCGATGGTTTACTTTAAATAGCGTTTCAAATTTATTTGAAACAAAATCAATCAAGAATTTCATAGAGATTATCAACGTTGCTCCCTCTGCAATGCTCAATGCACTGCGCTCCCCCTTATATTTTTCTTTCACTTCGTTGCAGAAAAAGATAGGGGGAAGAATCAACGCAAATAAGTTGATTGAGTTTATCGAGGGCATCTTGAATATTTTTATCGTTTTTTTTACTCCCCCCCACACACTTTATTATTTCAGATTAAAAAGATTGTTTTTTCCAAA